>Ga0207756_100024_pt1 | contig 292430 bp, 323 predicted proteins | sample A23M1SouthBayCA_FD_187748 | JGI IMG/M metagenome (GOLD analysis project Ga0207756, IMG submission 187748) | Aerobic enrichment media microbial communities from Eden Landing Ponds, California, USA - A23 M1 (3) (SPAdes) | ecosystem: Environmental > Aquatic > Marine > Unclassified | place... | reverse complement strand
GCGGCCCGTTCATGAACGCCAGCAGGTTCTCCGGTCCCAGCGGGTCCACGTCGGGTCCCTGGTCGAAGACGTACTTCACGCCGAGTCCGCGTGCGCCGATGTACTTTTTCGCGTCTTCCTCGTCGATGCCTTCGTAGGCTACAGCCCCGTCATCGAGGTCGATTCGCGCCACGTGGTCCTGGAAGCCACCAAGGTCTGTCATGGTAATACGTGACTCTCCGGCTGGGAACAACTTAACGATTTGTGTTGGATACCCCAAACATCCGACGTGTTTCATCGGACTGCTGTCCCTGCGTGACCGGCTCACACTCGCGAGCCTGGTCCGAACTGTTTAAGAGTCCGAACGGCAAACTCCGGGTAACTCGCTGGGCGACGGGCACCAGCGGGCACCTGCGTGTGCAGGTCGGGATGTGAGTCGCGCCGAGCGCGACTTGAACCACGCAACGCCCGTGGTGAATACATATGGCACGAAGCGCATATTCGTACATTCGAGACGCCTGGAAGAACCCGGGCGACGGACAGCTCGCAGAACTACAGTGGCAGCGCCAGCAGGAGTGGCGCGACGAAGGGGCCGTCGAGCGCATCGAGCGCCCGACCCGCCTCGACAAGGCCCGCTCGCAGGGCTACAAGGCAAAACAGGGCGTCGTCGTCGCCCGCGTCTCCGTCCGCAAGGGCGGCGCACGCAAGCGCCGACACAAGGCCGGTCGCCGCTCCAAGCGCCAGGGCGTCACGCGCATCACCCGCCGGAAGGACATCCAGCGCGTCGCCGAGGAACGCGCCTCCCGCACCTTCCCGAACCTGCGCGTGCTCAACAGCTACTCCGTCGGCCAGGACGGCCGCCAGAAGTGGCACGAGGTCATCCTCATCGACCCGAACCACCCGGCCATCCAGAACGACGACGACCTGTCGTGGATCTGTGCCGACGACCAGGCCGACCGCGTCTTCCGTGGCCTGACCGGTGCCGGCCGCCGCAACCGCGGCCTCGGCGGCAAAGGTAAGGGCAGTGAGAAGACCCGCCCGTCGCTGCGCAGCAACCGCGGCAAGGGCAAGTAACGCCGACGTAGCGGTTCTCTCCAGTATTTTTGCGGCTAGGAGTTCACTCCGAAGAGCGGTTGGTCCGACAGGACGGAGCAGGACCGACCGAAGGTCGACAAGAGGACCAGTGCCGTCCGTATCGCTGAGTCGTTCCTGTCGGAGCAGAACACTCTTGTCATAGTGGTGTCACCCGAGGGTATGGATGCGGCGCGACTCCACCATCTCTCGTTGCTGCTCATCGGCATCTCGCTGGGAGTCAGCGGGTTCGTCACAATACGGGCCGCCGGCAGTGCTGTCGGTGGAGTTGCCATGGCAGCCGGTGGAGCACTCCTGGCCGGCGTGAGCGTCTACAGTCTCGTGACCGGCGCAGAGTCAAACGTGGAAAAACGGGTCGCGATGCTCACTGCTTTCGGCGCGGTACTCGCGATTTCCGGAACGCTACTCATGCTTTTGACGTAACGCCAGCAGCGCCGATGGTCGAAAGGCTACGTCCAGACGCCCTGTTCGCGGTCCATGATACTGACGACGACCACGTGGGGCAGCGTGACGACGGCGATGAACACCAGATACAGCGCGACCCACTCCGGAACCGACCCCGGCGGATTCGGGACCAGAAAATACAGCCCCCCGAGCAGGGCGATCGAGGCGACGGTCAGCGGCGCGGCGTCGCGGGCGAACCCCGCCAGGGCGGCTGTCGGGTCGCGGTTTTCGAGTGCGGCAGTGGCATCGTCGTCGACCAGAAGGAGACGAGCAACGTGGCGTAGCGAGTGCCACAGACAGAAGTACACGCCGATGGCGAGCACCGGCGGAACGAGGGCGAAGTACGCGAGCAGGCCCAGCGTCTCACCGGCGTCAAGCAGCCACGGCTGGCGGGCGTCGGCGCGGGCGAAGCCCACAGCTAGCGTAACCATGACGAGCGCGCCGTACGCGACAGCGAGCGCGGTTCGCACGTCGGCCCGGAACGCCCAGCCGAGGGCGGCCACGGCGTCGGGCGCGAACAGCGACACCAGGTCGGTAGCGACGCGGCGGTACCACTCGGGGAACGCGAGCAACGGGACCAGCATCGGCAGGCCGCCGCGGACGAGGACCGTTCCGATTCGCTGCGGGAGCGACCGGAGGTGGTCGGCGTCGGCCAGCGCGAGCAGCGCGTACAGGTCGCCCTGGCCCCAGTGGAACCACGTCACTGCGATGAACAGGACGAAGGCCGCCGCGGGGGCGAGGAACCAGGCGACGGCGTAGGCCCCGCCGACGACGCCGTAGAGCGCGAACACGCGGACGATAGCCCGCCAGTCCGGGCGCTCGCCGCGGGTGCGTGCGACCGCGAGGTGATCGACCGCACCGTGGGGGAGACCAAGCAGGACAGCACTGACCACCAGCGGGGCGTACTGGAGCGCGGACGGTATCGAGACCCCAGCCAGAAACGGAGCGATGACGGCGAGGCTGGTAACCCAGCCGGGAACCAGCGCGACCCGGTAGAGAACCGCCGGCTCGACGGTGCTGCGGCGTCTCATTCCCATCTATCCCGAAGCCAGACGTAGAGCACGACCCCCTGCACGACGAACAGCGTCGTCAGCAGGAAGAAGACCGCCTCCTCGATCGGCAGGTCGAGCAGGGGAATCGCGTAGCCGGTCGTGTACTGTTTCGAGAGGGTCCAGACGCCGAGTCGGATAGCAATGCTGTCGATACCACAGAGATACGCCGTCGGGACCAGTGTCGCAACGCTCACTGCCCGCCACTCGCCGACGAGGAAGTGCCACCCGAACAGCCACTGAATGGCGAGAATCGGTCCGCTCCAGACCAGCAGCGACCCGAGGTACAGCCCCGAGTCAGAGCGCAGGAGCGCGAGGCCGGACAGAACGACGACGAGCGCAGCGGCGAGTCCAACGAGCCGCGTTCGCATCGGCGTGGCTAGCTGGCGCTCAGTGTCCACCCGAAACCGGGCCACCCACAGCCCTACCATCGCGGTCTGCAGGACGAAAAAGAGGTACTCGCCGAGGGGTATCGACCAGAACCGCGCCAGCACGGCGCCGTCGCCGTACCACCAGACGCCGCGCCGGATGAGCGCGCCGTCCCACGGCGTCGTGTAGACGAGCGCCAGGCCTGCAAGGATTGCCGTCCCTGTAAGTACGTCCCGGCGGTTCCCGAGGCGGTATGTCGCCGTCAGTGCCAATCCAGCCACGACCGGCACCACGAACAGGGCGTGGAACTGGAGATACGTGAGCGTAGGCAACATTAGTTCAGATACAGCCGGTGGTCAGAAACGATGCCCGGTGCGTGGCTGTCATCCACGCCACGCGGGTTGCCCGTGGCCGTGGGCGTCCGTCGGCGTCTCGCCGGGGCCGCGCTCTGAGACAGCGCTCACGGTGTAGAACGTCGCTTCGGGGTCACCGTTGCGCCGCCAGTGCCACCAGGTCCGGGCGAGCAACCACAGCCGGCGACGACGTGTGAGTTCCGGCGTCTCCGTCAGCACGTCGTAGCCACGGTCGCGGATGAGCCGGTGGTGATCAGCGTACAGGACTGCGGCCAGCAGCACGCCGAACTGGCAGTCCTCCGGCAGGTACCGGATGCCGGCGACGCCCTCGCGGTACAGTTCGTCGGTCCGGACCAGTTCCTCCTGCATCACGGCGCGGAAAGCGTCGTCGACTTCAGCGTCGGCCAGTTGCTCCTCGGTGACGCCGTGGCGCTCCAGCGTCTCCTGTGGGAGGTACACCCGGCCGTAGTCGTGAATGTCCTCGCGGACGTCCCGAAGGAAGTTCGAAAGCTGGAACGCTTCGGCCAGCGCCGTCGCGTGGGGGAGGGCCTCCTCCTTCTGTGGCGGGTCCATCACCTCCGTCATCATATGACCGACGGCGACGGCGGAGCCCCCCATGTACTCACGGAGGTCCTCGAACGTCTCGTAGCGGGCCTGTGCGATGTCCATCTCCATCGCGTCGATGAAGACGTTGATCGTCTCCTCGGAGATGTCGTGGCGCTCGGCGAGGTCCTGAAACGCCGCCAGAACGGCCTCGTGGTCGGTTTCAGCGGGGTCGACGTTCCCGAGCGCGGCCTCACGGATCACCTCCAGTTGCTCGTGCTGGACGGTCGGCGGCGGCCCGTCCGTCTGGTCGACGACCTCGTCCGCGACCCGGAAAAAGGCGTACATGACGTACGTCGGGTGGCGGATACGCTCCGGAAGCAGACGCGTCGCGAGGTGGAACGTCCGTCCGGTCTCCTGCTGTATCGATTTGCTGGTTTGGATGTTATCGGAGTGCATTGAAAGCTATCGGGCGGTCATTCGGCGGGCGATGCGTCGCGCGCTTGTGGGCAGGCGGTCCGTAATAGTTCGGTCGACCCGTGGTTGCGCCGCTATCACAGGGGTCTGTGTCCCGTCGGTTCGCCGGCAACAAACAGGACACTGGTTCCGTATCACTACATGTATATACGGTTGTTATCGGGATAAGCGGACTACCAAACTGCTTCGGGAATCGTGCCAGGGGCCCGCCGCCGGCGAGGGGATTCGCAAGCACTGGTTACCAGTTTTCGAACACTTCTTCCAATAACTTTCGCTCACCCGCACGGAGGTGCTGGTGGAACGTCGACGGGCAGATGTCCATCGACTCGGCCAGCTGCTCGCCGGATACGTCGCGTGGCCAGTCGAAGAAGCCGCCGAGAAACCCTTTCCGGAGCGCTGTCAGCTGGCGGTTGGTCAGCCGTTCCTCGACGTTCGCGATGAACGCCTGGCGGGAGACGGGGGGTTCGTCCCGTTCACGCACGGAGAGCAGTTCCGTCTCCGGATGCTGGCTGCGGACCTGCTCGACCACGCTTCGGGTCTCCATTGACGCCGGGAGGGCGACCGTAACCGTCGCCCTCCCGGGTTTGACCAGAATGTCGCCTGCCTGGGCCCCGCGGTCGGCGACGACAGAGACGACCGGCGGGTCCGAGACGGTGAATTCGAACAGTGCCGACGAGTCCGCCGTCGAGACGTGCGAGACGCCCGACACCTGGGGGTGGTCGGCGGCGACGGCACAGACCGCCGAGGGGTCGTCCGTCTCGACGAGGAAGAACATCACCGTCTCCTCGCCGTCGGGGACGCTCCCACCGTACTCCATCGAGCAGCCGAGTTCGCTCGCCACGTCGATATAGAAAACCTCCGGGTCAGTGACCTGCAGTTCGAGTTCGGTGACGTTGTCGGCGGTCAGCAGTCGGCTGGTCTCGCGGGCGTCGATAGCCGCCGCAGTCGCCCGGCCGATGGTCCCGAGCACGGCCTGTTCGCGGGGGTCGAACACGTCGTCGCTGTCGGCGTAGACGGTGAGGACGCCGTACAGCGATTCACCGGAGACGAGCGGGACTGCCGCGACCGACGCGACGTCGGAGTCTGCGAGCCGGCTGTGTTGCTCGTCGATGTCACCGGTCACGACTTGCATCTCCTCGGTGCGGGCCGCCTCCGCAACCGGGTCATCGGCGTCCAGCGGGATGGACAGCGACGTCGGGTGGTCGGCGGAGAGGGCTGTCGACGACAGCGTCTCGTCGCGCAGGTCGAGTTCAGAGACCCAGGCGAACTGGTAGGAGTCGACCGCGGCCAGCCTGTCACAGACGGTCTGCTGGATCGCCTCGCGCGAGTCGACGGTCAGCACGTCGCCCATCACCGCTTTCAGCAGGCCGTCGACCCGGTCGACGAGCTGTTTGAGGTTCTGGCGCTCGGCTTTGAGCTCCTCGCTCCGGCGCTCGGCCGCCAGTTCGGCGAGCTTCCGCTGGGTGATATCGATGTGTGCGACGACCGCGCTCCCGGCCTCGTCGTCGGGCAGCGGTGCGACCCGCATCAGAAACCACTGCTTCTCCTCCGGGGAGTGACACGGGTACTCCATCGTGAACAGGTCCTGCTCACCGTCGATGACCGACTCGATGCCGCCGAGTGCCTGTCCGGCGTACTCGTCTGCGTCGACGTCGGTCGTCGCGAAGTAGTTCGTCCCTTCCATCTCCCCGTCCTCGTCGCCCGCGAACTCCCGCCAGGCGCGGTTCGTAAACAGGATCGTCCCCTCGTCGTCGAGGACAGCGATATTGATGGGTAGCGTGTCCAACGTCGAGTGAGCGAGTGTCTCTGGTGGCTTCATTCAGTGTCCCTGGCTCCGAATAGCCGATACCCTGTGTAATGGCGGCGGGTGAATAAACGTGTGGCCCGGAACGGGGAACTGTTGCCTGTGCGAAAAGCTCTAAACGCTGTCGCCCGCAACCCGTAGGTATGTTCGGGTCCCGGAGTTCCCGGGGGAAGTCAGTCACCTGTATTGCGTGTGGGGAGTCCATCCCACGGTCCGAGGCCCGCGAGTACGACAAACACGGCGACCGGTGGGACCGCCGGAACAAGACGTTCGAGCACCTCTGTAAAGCCTGTTTTGCCGAACTGTGCCAGCAGCCGCGGGACGGCCTCGAAACGACGCTTGACGCTGCCGGGGCCGGCGAGTCCGACCAGGAGACCTTCCTGAGACGGTTCCGGGAACTCTCCGAGGGCGACGCTCGCAGGGAATGAGACGCGGGAGTCAGGGCCAAGTCTCACCCCGACAGCCCTAACTGCACCCTGTTCGTACCGGGAGACATGACTACAGAGGACGCACAGGCGGCCGCCGGGACCGCCGAGGGCCAGGGCCCTGTCGAGATTGACCCGGAGATGGCGCGACATCTGGAGAACAAACGCGAGGAACTGTTCGAGAAGTTCGGCATCCCCGACGAGTTCCCGCCCGAGGTACTGGAGGAGGCCAAAGAGCGCACGCAGGGCGTTCAGGCCGAAATCGAAGACGAGGTCGACGAACGCCGGGATCTCCGGGAGATGACCACCTGGACGACTGACCCCATCGACGCACAGGACTTCGACGACGCCATCTCCATCGAGGAACGCGAAGACGAGATCGTCCTCTGGGTCCACATCGCCGACGTGACCCACTACGTCAACCCCGACACGAAGATGTGGGAGCAGGCCGTCGAGCGCGGGAACACCGTCTACCTCCCGGCCTACACCGTCCACATGCTGCCGCCCGTCCTCGCCGAGACCGTCTGTTCGCTGGTCCCCAACGAGGACCGCCTGGCCCACACCGTCGAGATGCACCTCGACAAGGAGAACCTCGGCTACGAGGAGATCAACATCTACAAGTCCGTCATCCGCTCGGACGCTCGCCTGACCTACACCGAGGCCGAGCGCCTGCTGGACGAGCCGGAGACCGCAGAAGACGTGCTAGAGGACCAGAGCGTCGACCTCGCGGAGAAGACCGAGCGCGTCTGGGAACTGGCCGACCGGATGCACGAGCAGCGCAAGGAGGAGGGCTCGCTCGTCCTCAACCCCGCCCGCGACCGCGCCCACACCATCATCGAGGAGTGCATGCTGAAGGCCAACAAGGCCGTCACGCACGAGCTGATGTGGAACCGCGGCGTCGAGGCGATGTACCGCGTCCACCCACAGCCAAGTCCCGACGAGTGGGACGAGGCGCTGGTCGAGATTCAGGAGCTCGACGGCGTCTCCATCCCCGGCGACGCCTGGGACGACCCACGGAAGGCCGTCAACGCCACGCTCGAACAGGCCCCGGGCCGCCAGCTGGACAAGATCCAGTGGGCCGTGATGAAGGTGATGCCGCGCGCGAAGTACATGAACGACCCCTTCGGCGGCCACCACGCGCTGAACTTCGAGATCTACGGCCACTTCACCTCGCCGATTCGCCGCCTATCGGACCTCATCAACCACTGGATCGTCTACACCAACGACGTGCCCGAAGACCTCGTAGCGTTGTGTGACCGCGCCAGCGACCGCCAGAAGGACGCCGAGCAGTGCGAACGGGAGTACAAGAACTTCCTGCAGGAGGTCGGGCTGGACCCGTCGGCGGTCAACAACCGCGGTATCGAAGTCGTCGAAAATCCTGATGACGAGGACGAGGATGAAGACGCTGAAGCCGATGCCGCCGACGCAGCGGTCGAGGAGTAACGCCGGCACACTCGCGGGGCGTCCTCGACAACAGGAAGACCTTTTCACAGTCGGTACGGCACTGCCCGTATGTGCCCTCCAGCACCCGCAATCGTCACCGAGGGGTTGACGAAGCGCTACAGTGGGGTCTCGGCGATAGCGGACCTCGACCTGACGGTCCCCCGCGGCAGCGTCTTCGGCTTTCTCGGTCCCAACGGCGCGGGCAAGACCTCGACGATTCGCATCCTGACGACGTTGACGAACCCGACAAGCGGCACCGCGCGGGTGGCGGGCGAGTCGGTCGCCGACCGCGCCGCGGTGGTCGAACACATCGGCTTCCTGCCGGAGGAGCCGCCGCTGTACGACGAACTCACCGGCCGCGAGCAGCTGGAGTACGTCGCCGGCCTGCGCGGGCACGAGGACTGGGGCCGCGTGGAATCGCTGCTCGACCGGTTCGACCTCGACGAGGACGCCGACCGGCGCGTCGAGACGTACTCGAAGGGGATGAAACAGAAACTCGGCCTCGTCCAGGCGCTGTTGCACGATCCCGACGTCCTCTTTCTGGACGAACCCACCTCGGGGCTGGACCCGCGGGCGGCCCGGACGGTGCGTGACACCATCAGCGAAGTTGCGGCCGCTGATACGACGGTCTTTCTCTCGACACACATCCTGCCCGTCGTCGAGGAGTTGGCCGACACCGTCGGTGTCCTGTACGACGGCGACCTCGTCGCGGAGGGGTCTCCCGATGAACTGACCGACAGCGTCGAGTCCGGGAGCACGCTCGAAGACGTGTTCCTCGACGTGACCAGCGAGCACCCGGGAGAGCGATGAGACGGCCGAGCGGACGACGGACACGACTGATCGCGCGGATGGAACTGCGGCGTACCTGGCGCAAGCTCAAGGGGACAACACGCGGCGCACTCATATTCCTCGGCGGCGGGCTGGGCATCAGCATATACAGTCTCGCTATCGGCGCAGGGGCGTTCTTTTTCGGCGGTGCCCTGGCCGACAGCGACCCCCACACGGTCAGGCTTGCGACGACGGCGGGTATCGTCGGACTGCTCGGACTCGTCGGCTTCTTCACGCTCCAGCACACGGTGAAATCGGCCGGCGAGCCCGACGCCGCCGACGGCCTGCTGACGACGGTCCCCTACGAGGACGCGGCGGCCGGGCTGCTCGCCGCCGAGGCCGGTCGCGTGTCGCTCGCGCTCGCCATCCCGATTGTGGCGCTGGTAGGCGGGCTTGCAGCCGGTGATGCGGGCGTGCTCGTCGCTCTCGTGGCGCTCGTCGGGTCGGTCGCGGTCGCCCTGCTGGGGACGGTTCTCGGCTTCGGCCTGGGGCTGATGACGAAACTGGTGGCGAACCGCTCGGCCTTCGTCGCTAGTCACCGCGCGAGCGTCGGGGCTGCCGTCTCGCTCATCTTGCCACTTGGCTGGGTCGCGATGACGGCCGTTCCGACGGTACAGCTTCGCGTGCTCCAACTGGCGACCCAGTCACCGCTCTCGTGGCCTGCCGACGTAGTCCTGCTCGTGCTGGGGACCGGCGGCAATTCGGTCGCTGCCGTCGTCGCCACAGCGGGGATTTTCGGCGCGCTCCCGGTCGGCGCAGTGGCGTGTCTGTGGCTGGCCGGGCGGGTCTGGTATGTCGATCCAGTCCAGCCCGACCACGAGTTCGACGCCGACGAGCGAACGCTCTCGGACCGTCTGCTGGCGGGGCGGGTCCCAACCGCGACCCGCGTAGTCGCACAGAAGTCGTGGCTCAGAGCCAAGCGAGCCCCCGTCACCGTCCAGTTCGCGGTCATGCCGTTCTTCTTCTTGGTGTATCACCTCCAGATCGTGATTCTGGAGCGAGTGGTGCCGCCGACGCTCCCGCTCAGCGCCGGCCTCGCCAGCGCGGCGGCGTTCGGGGCCGCGTTTTCGCTCAATCCGCTCGGCGGCGAGGAAGGGGTACTGCCGCTGACGCTGACCGCTAACGTCTCCGGCCGGGCCTTCGTCACCGGGCTCGTCCTCGCAGGCGCACTTCCCGGTGTCGTAGTGACGACGCTACTGGTCGTCGGCCTCGGCGTCGCCGCCGGCACGCCACCGATCACGCTCGCCGCCGGACTCACAATCGCACTCGTCGCAACCCTCGCCGCGCCGGCCATCGCCGTCGGAACCGGCGTCGTGTTCCCGAAGTTCGAGTCGTCGTCGGTGCAGGGCCGCGAGGTGGTGGTCCCGAGCGGCTGGGCGTTCGGGCTGTACTTCCTCGTCCTCGGCGTGGCCGTCGCGCCGGCCAGTCTGGCGTACCTGCTCGCCGTTCGCGACATATTCGCGATACCGTTCGACACACTGTGGCTCCTCGGCGGCGGGCTGGTGGCGAGTATCGGGATCGCCGTCGCTGGCGCTGTCGCCGGCTTCCTCTATGCCGCCAACCGCGTCGCGACCTACCGACTCGACTAGCAGATTGGCTTCGGGTCCAGCCCCATCGCCTCTAGCGTTTCCGCGTAGTCGTCGTACGCCGCTTCGATGGCTTCGGTCGCGGCCGCCGCTGCCACCTCGCGCTCGGATTCCGAGAGTTGTCCGAGGGCAGTCTCTCCGTCATCGAGTGCTGATGCCTCCCCTCGAATCTCGCGGAACGTATCGGCCCGCTGCTCGTCCGCTTCGTTGATGAAGAAGCTCACTACCTGCAGGTAGAACCGGTCGGCGACCAGCGGCGCGGCGACGAGGCCGGCCCCGACGCGCCGCGCAGTTCCACTGACGGTTTCGAGGTGATCGATGAAACCATCGGGATCACCAGCATCTGCGTCGATGCGGTCTGCCCTCTCGGCTGCGGCCTCGGCTGCTGTCCCGAACTGCGTCGCCCCCTCGCTGTCAACCTCGGCGGCCCACTGGTCGAGGACAGTCGCGAGTCCTGACTCGCGGGTCGCCGCTGCTGTGAGCACCGCCTCCGCCTCCAGCGTCGCGTCCGTCGCTGCGATGAGCACCTTGTCCGAGCCTAGTCTGTCTCGCTCTGTCTCGGTTCGGTCGCAGACGGCATCGATAGTGGCTCCAGCGTCCATACGCCTGCTGGGCACGGCACGGGCTTGAAATCCCCGCCCGATTTATCCGCCGGGCAGCGCTACAATCAGTATGGCCGAGGACTACCCTGACCCGCCGACGGACCCGCCTTCGCTGTCGGCAGCAGCGTTACAGGCGAAACTGGATGCCAGCGAGTCGCTCCGGTTACTCGACGTTCGCGACCGTGACGAGTACGAGCAGTGGCGGATTCGCGGCGATGCCGTGACGGCGACACAGCTCCCCTTCACGAAGTTCCTCCAGGCGAAGGTGACCGGCGAGGTTGACGACGTCGTCGACGACGTGGCCGGCACGGGCCCGATAACGGTCGTCTGTGGCCGCGGCGAGGCCAGCGCCTTCGTCGCCGGCCTGCTGACCGAACACGGCGTCGAGGCACAGAACCTCAGCGACGGCATGGAGGGGTGGGCGCGGCTCTACGAGGCCCGCGAGATTCCCTGCGACGCCGCAACCGTCCGCCAGTACCGCCGTCCGTCGTCGGGCTGTCTCGGCTACATGGTCGTCAGCGACGGCTCGGCCGCTGTCGTCGACCCGCTCCGAGCGTTCACCGACCGGTACGCGGCCGATGCCGCCGACCACGACGCCACACTCACCTACGCCATGGACACGCACGTCCACGCCGACCACGTCAGCGGCGTCCGCCGCCTCGCCGCAGAGACCGGTGCGGAACCGGTTCTCTCCGAGCGGGCAGTCGCCCGCGGCGTCGAGGACGTGACTGCACTGGCCGACGACGAAACGCTCGATGTCGGGTCGGCCACACTGGAGCCTCGCTACCTGCCCGGCCACACGACCGGGATGACCGGCTTCACCGTCGACGACGTGCTCCTAGCCGGCGACAGCGTCTTCCTCGACAGCGTCGCCCGCCCGGATCTGGAAGCCGGCGCCGACGGCGCTCGCGACCTCGCCCGCGACCTCCACCGAACGCTGACCGAGCGACTCGCGGGGCTACCCGACGAGACACTCGTCGCCCCGGGTCACTACAGCGAGTCGACGCCCCCCTCGGACGGCGGCACGTACACGGCCACCCTCGGTACCCTCCGCGGCCGACTCCCGGCGTTCGGGATGGACCGCGAGGCGTTCGTCGAGCACGTCTGTGACGACATCCCGCCGCGCCCGGCCAACTTCGAGCGGATTATCGCCATCAACCTCGGAACGGAGACGGCCGACGACGACGCCGCGTTCGAACTCGAACTCGGTCCGAACAACTGCGCGGCCGCGCCGTCGGACGCGGTGTGACACTGCCGCGAGAGAGTCGCAGCTACAACGGGAGCCGTTTCCGAATCTGGTCGAGAAGCGACTCGTCTTCGTCCGGCAGCGATTCACCTACCACGCCCTCTCCCGGGAGAATGACGGTCCGCTCCCCGTTGTCCTCGACCTCGATGAGGCCGTCCGCCTTGAGAGCGGCGAGCGCGTCCTCAATCCGGTCGATGTTCTCCTCCGTCCGCGACCGAAGCTCGAAGACGGTCATCCCCTCATCGCGGCGGTCAGCGAGCGCATCGAGCACCGCAACCTCAGTGTCGTCCCGGTCGCGATACTCCGGCTTCGCTCTCATATGTCCCTCTAAAACCGGCTGGGTCTAATCTTTGTCCCTCGAAATTCTGATATGCGTGCCTTGTGCAGCGGATTGTACAACAACGGTATAGAAGGCAGAGGTTGCCGTTTCGGCCGTCCGTTCTCCTTAGATTCTGTAACCGGTTCTGTCTGACCATCACCGATAGAACACAAACCTGGCTGACTCTTGGGCGGTGCGGTCGTCACCAGAAAACTCTCTGTGGCTCATGATCCTGAGGTAGCCGGTTCTCTACTTCCACTTGTCATGGTAGCCCGGCCCTTCCTCGACGGTGGAGCCATACTTCCCTAATACGACCCGCGTCGACCACTCATCATTGTGGTACTTCCAGACCCATATGTATTTCACGTAATACGTCTCGAACACCTCACCGTCCTCTGTGACGAACGTCACATTGTACCTATCGGGAATGTACGTGTGATCCCGCTCTGGGTAGCTGTTATCGTTGTCATTGTAATTAGCCACGACAGCATAGTAGTCCCAGAGTGGATCAGTCCGGTCATCGACAGTTTTAGTACGGTTTGTGGTATCCCGCATTTCAACCGTCAGATGATACGTGTCGTTCTCTGGGAACGCTTTCGTTTCTTTAAGTCGCTCCACGCTTCTGTTACTTAGACGATACGAGCGGTGGATGCTTTCATCGAACTTTTCAAACTTCTCTGCCTTCGTCAGCTCATCGCTATCAGACTCAGTGACGACTGGTTCGGGCGTTGGCGTTGCAGTCTCCTCTGGCGTGGGCGTTGGCGTGGCTTCTACCGTCTGAGTTGGCGTAGATGTCTGTTCGGCTGGCCCACTTCCTCCCGCGAATGCAGAGCATCCGGCGGACATAACCAGGAGGGCGATAGCGACAGTGCTAAAGAGAGTCTTAGTCTTCATCATGATTCTTGAGTTTCGTTGTTGGGGTCTGCATCCCTGGTTTCTTCTTCAACAGGCGGGAGCGTCGGGCTTCAGTTGGGATCGGTGTTGGTTCAGGTGTTGAACTGACTGCCGGCCCACTACCGTCCGCTCCTGCCGATGGTGAATCAAGCACAGTCCCACCGCCAGAGGCGAAAAACGCAATTCCACGGATAAGGGCGGCGAAGACAACCACGTAAATGAACGCGGTCGAGCCACTGGTGGCCCCGCCTGCTGACTGGATACCGGGAAGCCGTGAGTAATCGTCTGCAAACCCACGGTCGTTCGTCCACATAATAACCGGAGCAACGACTGGGAGCAGGAGCGTACCTGCAACTGTCGCTGACAGGTAGGCAAATACCTCTCCGGTCTTGCGCTTGTGCTCCACCTTGTTTAGAATTCAGCCGCCATCTATTATAAATCTTAATTTCAAAGGTAGAATTAAAGCTGTTAGAAGAGGCTCCAGCCGCCATCGTCATCGTCGTCATCGCTACTACTGTCGTCGTCGCCGCCATCAAATAGACCGCCACCACTGAACCAGCCGCCGTCGTCATCATCACTACTGCTGTCATCGCTACTACTATCACTGGAACTACTGTGATCATCGTTGTCATCGTAGCTCCAGTCATAGCCACCACCATCTTCATCATCGCTGGTATCATCGTCCGGGTCCATTACGTTGCTCGGAACGCTGGAGCCTGCCCGGGTATTACCGTCAGTATTGGAGTTGCTGTCAGTGCTAGTCTCGTCTTCGTAACTACTGCTGGAAGAGCCACCACCACCACCACCGTCGGATGTCAGTCGCTCTTTTGCACGTTCAGCTTTTGCGGATTCCTCATCGACGGTTTCTTCGGTGAAGACCCCACCATGCCCGTCTTCGGATAGACGGTCCATGTTTCCGGGTTCGATAATCTGCGTGAGTTCGTTGTCAACGTATGTCCACAGGCCGGGGCGTCCATCCGTGTCGACAAAGGTATCGCCGATCTTCATAGCGGCACTCGTACAGCCTTTGTTCTGACCGTCCACGTAGTAGTTCCCGCTGTTTGCTCCACAACTATTCCCACCGCCGCCGTTACCGGACGAGTCGACGACCTGAACCGTCTGATTAGAGACGCCTCGCCGTCCGGCGGCGTCGTAGGCGACCGCGCGGACGGACACGGAGCCGGAGTGGGTGAAGGTGTGCGTAATCGTCGAGGTGCCGTTTTCCCCGGCGAGTTGCGTCTGGTTCCGCGTGGTGCCGTTGACGACCCAGGCGAGCGTTCGGAGGTCGGCATCGCCGGCGGTCGCATTGGCAGTCAGATTCCGCCGGGAGCCGGTGGGAAGCGCGGGCGGGGCCGACACGGAGACTGACGGCCCACCGGCGGCCACCACGTCGACATGGAGCGTGTCCGATCGCGACGCGCCGTCGTCATCGGTAACGATGACAGTGACGTTGTACTGGCCGGTTTCGGCCGGCGAGAACGTCGTCTGGACGCAGATCGGGCAGTCGGGCGTGCGGGTCGTGCCGTCCGGGGTCTCGATAGACCACTCGACCCCCTCGATTGTGCCGTCGGGGTCGCGCGAGCCGTTGGCGTCCAACTGGACCGTCGCCCCTCGCTCGACGGACTGGTCTAGACCGGCGTCGGCAAGCGGTGGCTGGTTCCCGGTCGCCACCGCTGTTCCCCCGAGAAGCGCCGAGAGGGCGAGGACCGACACCACGAGTGTCGTCGTCCGCTGCATTGGCGTAGCGTAGCATCGGTACCAGTTATAAAATTTCACAATTCAGGCTGAAATTAATATATCGGCGTCGTGAAACAGGTAGCGGTCTGTCACGAACGGTCGAGCCAACGGGCAGGGTTTAAGTACGCCACGGTGGGAAGTTCTGGCAATGGGTCTCAAATGTTCCGTCCTCGGGCACAAGTACGGTGAGACCACCGTCGAGCGCGAGCGCGAAGAGCAGGGTAGCGAAGTCGTCATCACCATCCAGGAACGGGAGACCTGTGAGCGGTGTGGAAATACGCGGATCGTCTCGGAGAACAAGGAGGTAACGGCCATCGAGACGCCGTCGGACATCGCCAGCGATCTCGTCGAAGACGAGTCCGAATCCGAAACGGCAGAGACCGAGTCACCGCCAGAAGACGAACCGACCGACAGTGCGTCCGAACCCACAGATGAGGGAACCGAGCGCTCGGATGGCTGGGACAGCGTCGACGACCCGGTCGAAACACCGGATGACGCAGGAATCGGCGACGACAGTGTCGACGACGGAGAACCGGTCGATCCGTCGGCTGACGACGCCGAGATCATCGACGACAGTGACGATGGCGAGGAGGAAAGCGGCGACGTGGAGCTGGACGAGCCGACGACGACAGTCGACGTCCCGGACGCCGAAGGCGAGGAGCCAGTGACCGAAGACGAGACCGATCCGGAGAAGGACGACGGGCTCATTCTCGGCGAGGAAGAGGAGTCGAAGTCGGCCAGAGACGACCGCCAGCCCGGCGAGTGGCCCGATGAACCAGGAGACGACGGGGACGACTGGTCGCCGGAGACGATGCCAGTCGACACCGACGACGATTCGAGTGTTGAGTCGACCAGCGACAGCGCCGTGACGGTTCCGGAGGGCGAGTTCGCCTGTCCGGAGTGTGGATTCACTACCGAGGTGGAATCGACGTCCCTGCGCGCCGGGGACTTCTGTCCGGAGTGTCACAAGGGGTCACTTATCACCCGCGGCGAGGAGTGAACGCAAAGGGTAAGACAGCCCCTCGCAAAAACTCGCCCATGCGAGAGTACAAGATGCGACGGGGCGAGCATCTCGAAGACCGCGTCCCTGATATGGAAGCGTTCGTCGAGGAGTACTTCGGCGAAGTAACGGATACAGAAGAGTACGAAGGCAACGACCTGCTGGTCGTCGACGACCCCGACAATCCCGTGTTCGACCGGGTCGTCGCGGGCCGCGTCGAGTACGGCTCGAAGAAGGACAAAATCGCGCTCCACATCGACGAGCGACCGGCAGAAGATGTCATCGCCGAGGGCAACGTCGACGCGGCCGAGGACGCCGTCGCCATCAAGAACGACTTCCTGGAGGAGGCGACCGACCGCGACGCGAAGGCACGACGTGACTCGCTGAAGCGCTCGGTCGAGGACGACGCCGACGCCCCGGACAACGTCTGACGACGGCCGTCGGGCGCGCGCAGTCCGTGAATGCCGGCAGGCTGATACTGCGCTATCGTGTTCAGCACGGCCCGCGTAGCCATTCGGAAATCCTTCGAGACCGACACTGAGCACCGCCAGTATCACTCAGCGTCAGACGGGCGTCACATCTAAATACGCTTGTGGCATACATTCACATACGCCTCACCCGGAGGCGCTCACAAGTATCCGGGGCACGAGACACCCCTCGTGTTGCCACGGAATCGGATTCCGGGGCAGCCTGTCATAGTTTGTCCGCCCGCCGGAGCGGACCCAATCCGGCATTCAAGCGCGGCCAGGTCAGTTACCGAGCCGGCATTCCCGTTTTATCGGCGCGATATTGGCGACACGATCTAGCTGTTGACTGAAAAGGCTCGAGAGTCAGAACGGCGCTACTCGGCGAGCCCGTAGCCGCGCTTGAACAGCACGTAGTCGATTGACAGCACGACCGCGGTCGTTCCGGTCAGGACGGCCAGCGACGTGTTCGGATCGATTTCGGTGACACCGATCATCCCGTAGCGCACGCCGTTGACCATGTACACCATCGGATTGAGCAGCGAGACGTTCCGCCAGAACGCCGGCAGGACTTCGAGCGAGTAGAACACCGCGCCGAAGAACACCAGCGGCCGGAGGATGAACTGGTTCATCACCGTGAGGTAGTCGAAGTCGCTCGCCCAGAGGCCGCCGATGACGCCGAGCCCGCCGAACAGCGTGGTAATCACCAGCAGGAACGAGACGAGATACACGGGGTTGGCGACGGGAACCGAGGTGAATATCAGGCCCACGCCGACGATCAGCAGTGACGTGACGACCCCCCGGAGTGCGCTGGCCGAGACATAGGCGGCCACCATGCTCCGGTTCGACATCGGAGAAGTGAGAACAGCCTGGATGTAGTCGTTCCAGCGCCCGTGGAAGATGGTGAAGGAGGCGTTCTCGAAACTGTCCGAGATGGCCCCGAGCACGACAAGTCCTGGCAGGACGAACTGGAGGTAGCTCACGCCCGCAATCTCCCCGATCCGGCTCCCCAGAATCACGCCGAACACGGAGAAATACAGCGCGTTCGTGATGATCGGCGGGAGGAAGGTGTTGTACGGGCGGCGGACGAACCGGAGGATTTCCCGCCGAACCAGCGTCAGGAACTGCGTCGTGTTCTGGTTCATGCGGACACCTCCGCGTACTCGCGGTCGTCGCGGGTCATGTCGACGAACACCTCTTCGAGTGACGCGCGGCGGATATCGAGCGATGTGACGGTGTGGCCCTGCGCTTCGAGTTCGCGCATGATCGCCGGCGCGGTCTGGCTCCCGCCCATCGCGGTGACGGCCAGCCCCTCGTCGGTCAGTTCGACGTCAGTGATTCCCTCCACGTCAAGTCGCGGAGCCGTCCGCGGCAGCTCGGCGAGGTCGAGGACGATAGTGTCCGTGCCGCGGGCCATCAGGTCGTCGGGGGTCGCCACTTCGACTTTCCGCCCGTCGTCCATGATTGCGACCCGGTCACAGAGCCGTTCGGCCTCCTCGATGTAGTGGGTCGTCAGGAGGATCGTCGTCCCGGCGTCGTTCATCCGGTTGATGATGTCCCAGAGGTCGTGTCGAAGTTGGACATCGACGCCGGCCGTCGGCTCATCGAGGATGAGCAGGTCCGGATCGGAGACAAGTGCACGCGCGAGGACGAACCGGCGTTTCATCCCGCCCGAGAGCCAGTCGAAGCGCGTGTCCCGCTTGTCCCAGATACCGACCGTCTTCAGCGCGTCTTCGGCGCGCTCTCGGGCCTCAGCCCGGCCGATACCGTGGTAGCCGGCCTTGTGTTCCAGCACCTCGATGATTGGGAAGAAACGGTCGACGTTGAACTCCTGTGGCGCGACGCCGATACGGTCGCGGGCCTCCCGGTAGTCGTCCTCCACGTCGAAGCCGAACACTTCGGCGGTCCCCTGGTCCTTGTGGACGAGGCCGACCAGCGTGTTGATAAACGTCGTCTTGCCGGCCCCGTTCGGCCCGAGCAACCCGAAGAACTCGCCCTGCTCGACTGTCAGTTCTAGGTCGTCGAGCGCTTGGACGTCGCCGTAGCGCTTCCCTAACCCACTGGCGCGTATCGCCGGTTCAGTCATTGCCGCCCTTAGCGCGGCGACACCGAAAAACGCATTGAAGCCCCCGAAAACCGGCAGTTAGCCTGATACAAGCTGACAAGATCGACCGACTGGCGAGGTCCCATAGACCGTGCTGTCACAATCCTATCGACCGAGGCGTTCTCGGGCGATGCCGACGCCGGCCGGCGTGATGATGAGCTGGTCGTCGTCCTTCTGGACGATGTCGCCGCCGACCTCGTTGGCGACCTGCTTGAGTTCGTCGCTGATGTGTTCCATGGTACGGTCCTGCGTGGAGTGGCGCGTGATGTCCGCGACGACCACGTCACCGTCGTAGACGGCGTCTTTGATGTCGATGACGTCCTGCTTGTCGCTGATACGGGCGATCCGGACCTGGCGTTCGAGTTCCGTCCCGGTCATCTCGAATTCGTTCGCGTTCAGTTCGACGTAATCCTCGGTGTTCCGAGAGGATCCAGACTCTCCGAGGATCTTGCTCATCAGTCCCATGTCACTCACGGCGTGCGCTACCCGTTTCAACTTTTCGTCCATCGAACGTATCGCCACAGCACACCCTGATCGGCCGTGGTGGCGACCGAGAACGGCGTGGCCGCACAAAACGTTATTCAGGTGACGGAACGAACACCGACGGCGATGCGCCCGCCCTCCATTAGGACGACTCCCCGCACCGTCGCAGCCGTCGGTGGCGTCCTCTATGCCATCGGCGTGCTGTCGTGGCTGTTTACAAGCGGCGTCCATTTCTCGTCGCAGGACCCGACGACACTCGCGTTCGGGGCCGGCTACGCCGCCGTTGGGATGGTCCTCACAGGTGCCGTCCCGCTGTATCTCTGCAGCCGCCTCTCGCTTGTCACGCCAGTCCTCGTGACGGTCTGGCTGCTCGGCAACACAGTGTCTCAGTGGCTGTACGGGACACATCTCCACCCGCTGTCGTCGTATCTCACCGTCTGGCCACTGCTGCTCGGGGTGGCCGTGGGCGCTGGTGTGGTCGAAGCGGTCCTCAGAGTCGCTTTAGACCGTGGATTCGACCGGTTCGGGCTCCGACCGCTGGTGTGACTGGAGCGAGTACAGAACTGCGCTACACCGAGAACTCGAACAGGTCGTCGCCGACGTGGTGGAGCGACTTGACGACTTTCCCGCTGTCGCCGACCATGTCGTCGCCGTCAGTCTGTGCGCGGCCGACAGCGAGGAACTTCCCGTGGGACTCCTCGTTAATGACGACCAGGTCGCCCTCGCTGATGTCGTCGTCGGCCTCGGTGATGCCCGGCCGCATGATGTCAGCGCCGTCCGAGACGAACGAGACGGCCCCGGCGTCGACGGTGACGATGTGTTTCTCGGGCGGGTACTGATTGGCTCCCTGAACGGTCAGGAACGGTTCGCCATTCAAGTAAAGGACGAGCGGATCGCCGTCGACGAGGACGACATCCCAGTCGCTGTCGTCGAACTCGACCTTCTCGAAGCTGTCCGCGTCGAGTTCGACACCGAGGTTCTCCGACAGCGCTGTCGTGATGGTGTCGACCTCGTCCGAACGGAGGTGGTGTCGCGACTTGACTTCCATGCCCGCGTCTCCTCGGCGACAGACGGTAAGCGTAACGAAGCGTGCGGGCGGCGTGGCGGACGCAGGTTTTTGTCCGCGCGGTCCAACGTCTGGGTATGCGAGTCGTCACGCTCCTGCCCTCGGCGACGGAGATCGTCTACGCGCTCGGCGTCGAGCCGGTCGGCGTCTCACACGAGTGCGACTACCCGCCGGCGGCCCGCGAGAAACCGTCGGTCAATCGGTCTCGCGTCGACCCGACGGCGTCGAGCGGCGAGATCAACGAGCAGGTCGCCGCGGCCGAGGAGGGGGACGGCGTCTACGCCATCGACCGCGAGACGCTGGCGGCGCTGGACCCGGACCTCGTCGTCACGCAGGGCGTCTGTGACGTCTGCGCCGTCGACCACGTGCTGGTCGCCGAAGCTGTCGAAGATCTGGGACTGGACGCCGAGGTGCTGACGCTCGACGTCCACAGCCTCGACGACCTGTTCGAGTCCGTCCACCGGGTCGGCGCGGCGGTCGGGCGCGACGACCGCGCCGCCGAACTCGTCGCGGCCCTCCGGGACCGCGTCGCGGCGGTGGAAACGACGGCGGCCCGGGCCGAGACGACGCCCCGCGTGGCGGTGCTGGACTGGCTGGATCCGGTGATGGTCGCCGGGCACTGGGTCCCGGAGATGGTGGAGATGGCCGGCGGCACCTACGGGATGGAGGAGTCCGGTGCGCACTCCCGACCGCGCGAGTGGGCGGACATCCGCGAGTACGACCCCGAGGTGCTGGTGGCCGCACCCTGTGGCTTCGACGTGGCACAGACCCGCGAGAACCTCGCCGATCTGACCGGTCGGCCCGGCTTCGACGACCTGACCGCGGTCCGTGAGGGCCGAGCGCACGTGATGGACGGCCACCACTACGTCAACCGCTCGGGGCCGCGGCTCGTGGACACGCTTGAGTTCCTGGCGGCGCTCGTTCATCCGGACCTGTTCGAGACGCCGCCGCGGGACGCCGTGGTCGAACTCGGGACCGTCCGGGCCTAGAGGGCGGCCGCGGCCAGACCGACGTACGTGTTCCCGAGCACGACCACCGCGCCGATAGCGACGATGGACAGGAGCCAGGCCCGCCACAGCGGGACCCGCTCGACCACGTCGCGACACTCCAGCAGGACGACACCGACGTAGAGGACGACGGCCATCTTCAGGGCGATCACGAGCAGCGGTTCGTGGATAAGGAGCGTCCGTATCCAGGGGTTTGCTTCCAGCCCCGGCCCGGCAAACTGCGCGGCGAACAGCGTCGACAGCGCGTCACCGAACCCCCAGACGAGCACCAGTGAGAACACCAGTTCGACGTAGCTGGGCTTCTGGAGGCGAACCGAGAGGGGATGGGGGGCGTGGTCAGGGCGGGTCATGCGAGGCGATACCGTTACTCTCGACTAATGGCGCATAAAGATCGGTTCCACAGTATCAGCCGTGAAAATTGGCGGCCAGTACAGAGCGACCCGGTCAGTCCTCGGCGAGCGAACAGCGCCCTTCGTAGCTGGCGTCGGCGACGCTCGCGATGGCCGGGTCGTCGCCACACACCGGACAGTCGGGCTTGGCGGCGACGGGAATCTCCTCGAAGGACATCTCGGCGGCGTCGTAGGCGATGAGCCGCCCCTCCAGCGTCTCGCCGTAATCCATCGCGAGCTTGACGACCTCGGTCGCTTGCATGCATCCGATAGTGCCCGGCAGGACACCGAGAACGCCCGCGGTCGCGCAGTCGGGGACGGTCCCCTCCGGGGGCGCTTCGGGGAACAGACAGCGGTAACACGGGCTGTCGCCCGAGAACGTCGTCACCTGTCCCTCGAACTGGAAGATCGCCCCGTGGGAAAAAGGCGTGCCCGAGAGCGTGCAGGCATCGTTGACGAGGAACCGCGTGGCGAAGTTGTCAGAGGCATCGACGACGATGTCGTAGTCGGCCACCAGATCGGTCGCGTTCTCCCGTGCCAGCCGCAGTTCGTGGCGGTCGACGGTCACGTCAGGGTTGAGGCCGGTGACGAACTCGGCGGCGCTGTCGACCTTTGGCCGGCCAACGTCGTCGTCGCCGTGGATGACCTGCCGCTGGAGGTTCGACCGCTCGACGGTGTCGTCGTCGACGATACCGAGCCGGCCGATGCCTGCAGCCGCGAGGTACTGGAGCACTGGTGCGCCGAGGCCGCCGGCCCCGACGACAAGGACATCAGTGTCGAGTAGTGCGGCCTGGCCCTCCGGCCCTACGTCGTTCATGATGATGTGCCGGGAGTACCGGTCAAGCTGTTCTGGGTCCAGATCCGGTCGCATAGTGGACGTACGCCACCCGGAGAAATAAACGACGGGTTCGTCGTGGGGCACCGTCGGGACGCAGAACTGATGCGAACAGTTAGCCGCTCAGTTGTTGCGCTGGAGGTCCGCGACGAGATCATCTATCGCCCGGTTGATGTCGCTGAGAAGGGCCGTCTGTTCGCTGGATTCAGCAGCGATGTCGGCCGTGCTGTCGGCGATCTCCTTGGCTGCGTCCGTGGACTGATCGATCATACTGGCCACTTCCTCGGTCGAGGCGGCCTGCTGGTCCGTGGCCGTGGCGACCTCCTCGATACCGTTGTTGACCTCGCGGACGGTGTCGTCGATCTCTCCGAGGATTTCGGTCGACTCCTCGACGGTGTCGATACCCTCGTCGATCTCGTCGTTGCTCTCTTCGAGACTCTCGACGGCGTTCTCGGTGTCGTCCTGGATGCCATCGATCATCTGCTCGATGGTCGTCGCCTGCTCCTGTGACTCCTCGGCGAGGCTCTTGACCTCGTCGGCGACGACGGCGAACCCCTCCCCGGCCTCACCGGCGCGGGCGGCCTCGATGGACGCGTTCAGCGCCAGCATGTTGGTCTGGTCGGCGATGTCGTTGATGACGTCGACGATCTCGTCGATCTCCTGCACGCTCTGCTGTATCGTCTTGACGTCCTCGGCGACGCTGTCGGCCGCCTGCTGGATGTTCTCCATCGCCTCGTGGACGTCGTCAGCGTTCCCCTGCCCGCGTTCGGCGAGTTCCTTCGCTTCGCGCGAGGCCGCGGAAACCTCTTCGGACGACGAGGCGATCTGTTCGACCGACGCCGAGAGGTTCGACACCTCGTTCGCGATGTCTGTCAGCCCCTCGTACTGCTCGGCGGCCTGCTCGCGGATGTCGTCGGTCTCCTCGGCGATGCCGACCGACGAGTCCTCCAGTTCGGCCAGCATCGTCTGAATCTCGCTCGCCGCGTCGTGGCTGTAGCCGGCCTCCGTGTCGATGTTCTCCGCGATGTCGTCCCCGATGTCCGCGTCGATATCGTCGTCGATGCCCGTTCCTGTTTGGTCTTGGACATTCTCTACAGGTCTCTCGGCCATATGGTAGTCAGATCGGGACGGCGACATAAAAACGGAATACCCAACAGTATCAAAGGCGATAGCTGGGGGCACTACGGGCCCGCGTGTCAGCAGTCGTACAACGCGCGGTACTTCTCGTCGACGTAGTCGAGGAAGTGGTCGGCGGTGAAGGACTCGCCAGTCGCCTCCCGGACGAGGTCGTCGGTTCGGTAGCGGGCGCCGTGGCGGTGGACGTGCTCGGTGAGCCAGTCGTGGATGGAGCCGAACTCGCCGGCGCGGACGTGGTCGTCGAAGCCGTCGATGTCCCGGCGGGCGTGGTGGTCCAGTTGCGCGGCCAGCACCGACCCGAGCGTGTACGTCGGGAAGTAGCCGAAGGCTCCGTTCGTCCAGTGGATGTCCTGCAGACAGCCCTCCGCGTCAGTGTCGGGGCGGATACCGAGATACTCCTCCATCTTGTCGTTCCAGACCGCCGGTACGTCCGCCACGTCGAGGTCCCCGCGGATGAGGTCACGCTCGATCTCGAATCGGACGATGATGTGCATGTGATACGTGAGCTCGTCCGCTTCGACCCGGATGAGGTTGTCGTCGTACACCTCGTTGGACGCTTCGTAGAACTGCTGAGCGGTGGCGTCGGTCCCGAGGTGGTCGTTGGCCGTCTCGGCGAAGAAGTCCCAGAACGGGCGCGACCGGCCGACGTGGTTCTCCCAGAAGCGGGACTGGGACTCGTGGACGGAGAGGTCGCGGTTGTCGCCCAGCGGCGTGCCGTAGGCCTCCTGTGGCAGGCCGAGCGTGTACGTGGCGTGGCCGAACTCGTGGATAGTCGAGCCCAGCGCGTCCAGCGGGTCCTCGGGGGTGAAGCGGGTGGTGACGCGGGCGTCGAACTGCGTCCCCATCGAGAACGGATGGGGCGCGGTGTCGAGGCGGCCACGGTCCCAGTCGTAGCCCAGCGTGTCAAGCGCCGTCTCGACGAGGTCGTGCTGGGTGTCGTCGTCGTAGGTTCCCTCGAACGGGTCGGCAAGCGTCACGTCGCTGTCGGCAATGTCGTCGATGAGCGGGACGAGCGCGTCCCGGAGGTCCGTCAGCACTTCCTCGGCGGTGTCGATGCCGAGGTACGGCTCGTACTCCTCGAACAGCACCTCGTAGGGGTCGCGGTCGGGATCGATGGCAGCGGCGTACTCCCGGCGGAGTTCCACCAGTTCCTCCAGCGTCTCGGCGAAGGCGTCGAAGTCGTCCTCGGCCTTGGCTTCCTTCCAGACGGGCAGGGCGTTCGAGGACGCTTCGGAGAGGCGTTCGACAAGGTCTGCGGGGACCATGGTGGCTCGCTCGTGGTCCCGCCGGACCTCCCGAACGACGGCCTCTTGCTCGGGGTCGAGGTCGGCGTCGTCGAGTTCGTCCAGCCAGTCGGCCAGGTCGTCGTCGGTCAGCAGGTCGTGATGGAGCGTCGAGATGGCGGAGGTCTGTTTGGCCCGCGCCGGCGTCCCGGCGTCGGGCATCATCACCTGCTGATCCCAGTTGAGGACGCCACCGGCGTCCTCGACGTAGTGGAGGCGGCGGACGTGATCCAGGAACTGCTCGTACGTGGACTCGCTGTCCTCGCTCGCTGTTGCCATACAGCGGGGTTAGGCCGGCGACCCTAAAGAAGCGGTGTCGGCGGTAAGCGGTGCGTCGGTCGCACCGCCTCACCGCGAGGGTGTGGGCCGTAGTCGACCGCGTATAGCTTTTTCAGAAGCTTTCACCTAGGGTCTGTGGGTCGATTTCGAAGCCGTCGGTGAAGATACTCTTCGGGATTTTACCGTGTATCCCCTTGTTGATGTCGACGATCTGTGAGACGTTGAAATCCCCAGCGAGGCTCAGTAGTCGGTAGGCTTCCGTCGGCGTCATGTCCTTCTGGTGGACGAGCAGCGAGATCGCCTCCCGGAGCGCCTGTTCCATCGCGTTGTCGAGGTCGTCGTTGATGCCCATGACGTAGACATCCTCGTCGGTCTCGGCAACGGGCCAGTCCATCTGCTGGGCGTCCTTGTGCAGCGTGAATCGGAACGTCGGCGTCAGCGACGTCTCTAGAGCGGTGAGGTCGACCTCGCCGTTGCCCTGGAGCGCGTGCCCGTCGCCGGTGAAAAACAGCGCTCCAGGGGCGAAGACGGGGAAGTAGAGCGTTGTCCCGACGCCGGTGCCCTGGATATCGATGTTGCCGCCGAACGGCCCCGGCGGGACCGAGTTCACCCGCCCTGTCGTTGCCGTCGGACCGACGGCCATGATGCCCTGGAACGGTTCCAGCGGTATCTCGGTCGTGTCACTGAGTTCGGCCACGCCCTGGTCGAGGTCGAACTCGATGACTTCGCTGTCGTTCCACGTGAACTCAGAGGGGAGGCCGCCCTTCCGCTGTCGCATCGTGTTCGCGCCGTATGGAACGCGGAAGTCGATATCCAGCACTTCGACCTCCAACACGTCGCCGGGTTCGGCATCCTCGATATACACCGGCCCGGTGACGACGTGGGGCCCGGCCCCGTCGTGTGGGACCTCGTCGTAGACTCTGACCTGGTCTTCCAGGATTTCCGATTCCGGAATCCCTGCGTTCGTGAAGAACTCCTCCGGCCCCGGTTGGTCCTCCAGGATTCCCTCGTGTGATATCGTCTCGATCTGGACGACCGAGTCGGATTCGACTCGTTCTACGGGCTCTTTTGTCGGGTCGATCGCGCCCCAGACCACGTTCTCGGGCGTCGATTCGACGACCGTATCGACTTCGTACGAGTCAGTAGAGTCGTCCGCTTGCCCGTTCTCTGTTTCGTCGTCTTCCTGTGCTGCCGCGAGATCGATGTTTTCGCCGAGGAACTGTGAGCCCGTTCCGGCTCCCAGGACACCTAATGCGCCTGCCGCTTTCATGAGTCGTCTTCGTTTCATCGCTCCACGTCCCGGGAAGTGTCAGACGAGTATAAGAATAGATGAATATACAATTATTTCGTGAACCCGTTGTTAATATACCAGGTTATTGACTACCCTTGACCATTCATAGTCTTCTGTCTCGCTTATCAAAACAGTTCTCTATTCAGGATTGATGGGCTGGTTGCCAGCCGAAACTCGAGGGAGCAGTCTAGCGACGCGGCACAGTTCGGGGCCGGCGACAGCTCAGCGGGATGGCCACGACTCGGCAACGTCCTCGTAGATATCTCGACACCGCTCCAGTACGTCTAGCGAAACGCTCTCGTCTGCGGTGTGGGCTTCGCCGGGTTCGGCCGCGCCGACAATGACGCAGTCCGTCCCGGCCTGGGCGAGCCAGCCGGCGTCGGTCGCGTGCGGTTTGACGACGTGTTCGGGCGCACCGTCCTGAGCGGTGGTGGCAGCGTCTAGCACTGCGTCCGCGAAGTCGGCGTCGCCACAGGCCATCGGCGGGAGGTCCTGATCAACGCGCCAGGAGACGCCGGCGATAGCTTCGACCCGGTCCAGCGGCGCACGCTCGCCCGGGACCGTCCGCTCGTCGACGGTGACCTCGCATCGCTCGGGAATGACGTTCCAGGCCGAGCCGCCGTCGATTTCCGTGACGGCGACACTCCCGCTCATTTCGTGGCCCAGGACGGTCGTCTCGGGGAAGTCGAGGTCCCGGACCACGTCGACGGCATCGGTCGCGCGGTAGATGGCGTTCGCGCCGGCTTCAGGTTCGCTGGCGTGGGCCGCCGCGCCCTCGGCGACGATAGTCGATCCCCGCCGGCCTTTGTGGGCGACGGCCACGTCCGTCGTTCCTGGTGCGGAGTAGCCGGTCGACCCCTCACCGACGACGGCGTAGTCGGGCGCGAAGCCGTCCTCAATGGCGGCCTGGCACCCGATGCCGCCCTGTTCCTCGCCGACGAACGAAGCGAAAATCAGTTCGCCAGCGGGGTCGGCGTCCCGGAAGGCCAGCAACGCCGCGGCGACACACCCCTTCATGTCCGCTGCGCCCCGGCCGTAGAGACGGCCGTCGCGTTCCTCGACGACGTACTCGCCGTCGGCGTCGATCTGCGACTCGTCCGGGGGGACGACGTCGTGGTGGCCAACAAAGGCGAGCGACGTGTCGCCCTGGCCCTTGCGGGCGGTGACGTTCCCGTGGTCGTCGCAGGTAACTCGTGCGTCAGTGTGGTCCCGGAGCCACGCTGTGATGTACTCCCCGGCAGCCGCCTCGTCGTGACTGGGGATCGAAACGAGGCCGCGAGTCAGCGACGGCAGCGTTTCCATACCGTGACTCGGGAGCGCGGGCAGGAAAAAATCCGCGGCGGGCTCGGGGCGGTATGTCTCGCCGAGCAAGGAGCCGCGGGGCAGCCCTAAACAGTTCGGTAGTGCCCAAATACATGCCAAGTGCGTATTTAGAGGTGATGCGTTCTGAAATAGCGGTCGAAGCGGCCACAGCCGAGGAAGTCAGCGAACTGCGGCGGGCACTGCGGGGCAACCAGCGCGTTGACCTCGTTGCGACGGACGCCGAAACAGTCGAACTCAGCGGCGAGCGGCGCGGCCTCCGAGAGCTGACCCGGACGCTCCTGGTTCGCGAACGTAGCGCTCGGAAGTTCGGCCAGGCGGCGCTCGCCGCAGCCGACCGAAGTGTCCGAACGCGGTTGCAAAAGGCCGTCTAACACAGTTGCGGTCCAGCGTCTGTCCCGTTCTCGCCGTGTCGGTGAACAGAGACAGAAAGCGTGCGGACTCCACACCCTTATCAACGGCAGTCTCCAACGTTCGCGTATGGAAATCGTACCGGACACGAGCGTGGTCATCGACGGCCGCGTGTCCGACCAAGTGAAGGCCGATGCCGACCCCGACACGGACGTCGACGGCATGGGCTTTGCCGGCGCGACGGTCGTCGTTCCCGAAGCCGTCGTCGGCGAACTCGAAGCACAGGCGAACGACGGCCGCGAGACGGGCTGGGAGGGGCTCGAAGAGCTCCAGACGCTCGTCGACCTGGCTGAGGAAGGTACCATCGACGTGGAGTACGTGGGTCGGCGGCCCGACGCCATCGAAAAACGCGAGGCCGGCGAGGGGCAAATCGACGCGCTCATCCGGGACATTGCCGGAGACCGCGGTGCCACGCTCGTGACCAGCGACGACGTGCAGGCTCAGGTGGCCCGCGCGAAGGGGCTCGAAGTGGAGTTCGTCGAGCCGATCAAACGGACGGTCGACCGGCTCCAGATCGAGAACTTCTTCGACGAGGGGACGATGAGCGTCCACCTCAAGGTGGGCGTCCAGCCGTACGCGAAGAAGGGCTCTATCGGCGACATGCAGTACACGCCGATCCGCGACGACCCCGCGACCGAGAGCGAACTCCGGGAGTACGCCGCCGACATCGAGGAGAGCGCGCGCGCCTCGCCGGACGGCTTCCTCGAACTCGACGAGCCCGGCATGACCATCACCCAGTTCCGGGACTTCCGGATCGCTATCGCGCGGCCGCCCTTTTCGGACGCACTGGAAATCACGGCCGTCCGGCCCATCGTCAAGACCGAACTGGACGACTACGAGTACGCGGACCAGCTCCGGGACCGCTTCACCGAACACCAGCGCGGCGTCCTCATCTCCGGCTCACCCGGGGCCGGGAAATCGACGTTCGCCCAGGCGGTCGGGGAGTTCCTCGTCGACGCCGACTACGCGGTCAAGACGATGGAGAAACCGCGGGACCTCCAGGTCGGCCCGAACATCACGCAGTACACCGAACTCGGCGGCTCGATGGAGAAGACCGCCGACTCGCTGCTGATGGTCCGGCCTGACTACACCATCTACGACGAGGTGCGCAAGACCGACGACTTCGAGGTGTTCGCGGACATGCGCCTGGCCGGCGTCGGCATGGTCGGCGTCGTCCACGCGACCCGCGCCATCGACGCGCTCCAGCGGCTCATCGGCCGCGTCGAACTGGGACTCATCCCCCAGATCGTCGACACCGTCGTCTACATCGAAGCCGGGGAGGTCGACACGGTCTACGACGTGACGACCGAAGTCAAGGTCCCACAGGGGCTCATGGAGGAAGACCTCGCGCGACCGGTCATCATGGTCAAGGACTTCGAGACCGGGCGGCCGGAGTTCGAGATCTACACCTTCAACAACCAGGTCGTCACGGTGCCGCTGGGCGACGACGAGGACGAGCAGGACTCCGGCGTCGACCGCCTCGCCAAACAGGAGGTCGAACGCGAGATCCGCTCCATCGCTCGCGGCCACGTCGAGGTCGAACTCCGCGGTCCGAACACCGCCGTCGTCTGGGTCGAAGACGACGACATCTCGCAGGTCATCGGGAAGGGCGGCGGCCGCATCTCCGACGTGGAGAACCGCCTCGGCATCGACATCGACGTGCGGACCTTCGAGGAACGGCCGTCAGGTCCCTCCGGTGGCCCCCAGACCGAGTCGGGCGGCAAAGAGGGCGAGATCGTCCAGCCGGAAGTCACGTCCCGGCACGTCATCGTGCCGCTCGACGGCCACGCCGGCGACACGGTCGAACTGCAGGCCGACGGTGAGTACCTCTTTACCGCGACGGTCTCCCGCAGCGGCGAGATTCAGGTCTCTCGCGGGTCGGGCATCGCCGAGGAACTAGAGCGAGCTATCGACCGCGGCAGCACGATTACCGTCGTGCCGTCGTAGGGTTCTGCGAGCAGAGCAGTCGCGCGGTTAGCGCCCCGAGAAGCGGGCGAAGCCTGCGAAAGCGATAGCTAAATTCCGGTGGAGCCCGACTCTTCAGCTATGACCGACGCAGTCGTCGGGAACGTACAAGACCAAGAGACACTGGCTGCCCGCGTGGAGCGCGGGGTCGCGCGCGACTGGGTCGCCGACCACTGGCAGACGTTCCGCGAGGGGCTGACCGGTGAACGAAACGGGTCCCCGTTCCCCTGTTTCTTCGGCGCGGAGTCGGTTCGGGACGGCGAGCCGCTGTACACAGCTGTCCCGTCGATGAGCGACCCGGACGCGCTGTTCGACCTCGGCCGGACGCTGCTCACGTATCTGGAGACCTACCGGGACCACAGCGAGCGGGCTTCGCTGGTGACGTTCTTCCAGCCACCCGAACGGCCGCTGACGGAGGCCGAGTACCACGACCGACTCTGGCATATCCTCCAGTTCCTCCACGTCCACGACCCGGAGCCGTGGCCCGAGGACATCCCGACCGATCCAGATGACCCGCACTGGGAGTTCTGCTTCGGGGGCGAGCCGATGTTTCCGACCTGCCGCGCGCCGTTCTACGACACGCGGAAGAGCCGCTACTGTCCGGTCGGGCTGGAGATCACGTTCCAGCCCCGGGCGCTGTTCGAGGACCTGAACGTCACGGCCGACACCGAGGCCGGTCAGCACGCCCGCGATGTCATCCAGGGACGGCTGGAAGAGTACGACGGCGTCTGTCCCCACGTCGACCTGGGCGACTGGGGCGTCGAAGGTGACCGGGAGTGGCCCCAGTACATGTTGTCGTCGGACGAGGACGCGTCGCCGGACGACTGTCCGATAACCGTGACGCGAGAGCACCCGAAATCGAAGTGGCTCATCGGGACGCCCGCCCCGGAGCCGGCCGACTGAAATGGTCGCACTGCCCGAGACACCGGTGCTCGTGCTGGTGGACTTCCAGCAGGGGTTCGACGACCCGATGTGGGGGACACGGAGCGACCCCGACGCCGAGGCGAATGCGACGCGCCTGCTTACCGAATGGCGAGAGCGTGGGCTTCCGGTCGTCCACGTCCAGCACAACTCGACGGAGCCGGATTCGCCGCTCCGGCGCGGCGAACCGGGGTTCGCGTTCGTTCCCGAACTGGAGCCCGAAGCGGGAGAAGCGACGTTCGAGAAGCGCGTCAACGGCGCGTTCGTCGACACCGAACTGCAGGCGTGGCTCCGCGAGCGGGGCCACGAGACGCTCGTCGTCTGTGGGCTGACGACTGACCACTGCGTGTCGACGACGACGCGGATGGCTGAAAACCGCGGGTTTGAGGTTGTCGTCCCAGGCGACGCGACGGCGACGTTCGACCGCACGCTCGACGGCGAACGCTTCGAGCCGTCGCTCGTTCACCGGACTGCGCTGGCGCAACTGCGCGGTGAGTTCGCGGAGATTGCGACGACGGACGACGTGGTCGCTTCGCTGTAGCCAGCGGCTACGTGGTCGCGCGGCGAAACAGCCGATCGAGAAGGCGTGTCAGTCCGAGACGGCGGCGTCCGCTTCCGCCGGTTGGTCGATAATCTCGTAGAGATTCTGCCGTGCGTCGGCGAAGTAAACGTCTTCTTCGATGACACCGACTTCGTCGAGTCGTTCCAGAGCGTAGCGAACGGTCCGTGCCGAAAGCATCGACTCTTCGACGATGCCTTTCTGTGTCAGCGGGCCGTCGTACTCCAGAACCTTGTATACGAGCTTTGCGCTCGGCGGAAGGTCTGCGATGGCCTCCCCATCAGAGTCCGTCATTACCCGTAATCACAAGCGCCGGGCGCATAAAGATTGAGGAGTCAGTCTCACCGGCACAAGCATTCGCGGCCGCGTCACAGTACTGAACCGCGCACCTTTTGGTTGCGGGTAGTGGAACGTGTGGTATGGCTACGGAAACGGCGGACGGGATGAGTTCCCATATGCGGGGGCTCACTGTCACGACGCTGACGGCCGTCGCTGGCATCGCCGCCGCGTTCGGTTCCAACGCGCTCACGGCGACATCCCAAGTACCGGCAAAAGACCCGCAAGGGATACTTGTCCTCGCGGTCGCTATCGCAGCACAGTTCCCGATTCTGCGGGTGATCGGCATCGACACGGACGATCTCTCGGCGAAGGACGTGCTCTACATCGGCTTCATGACCTTCTCGCTGTGGTTCGTCTCGTGGGGCATTCTCCTCACGACAGGAGCGTAACGATGGCCGAAGACAGTATCGCCGTCGTCGACCTAGAGCGATGTCAGCCCGACCGCTGTAACTACGAGTGCATGAACTACTGCCCGCCCAACCGCAGCGGGAAAGAGTGCATCGTCAAGCGGGAAGACGAGTACGAAGAAGACGAACCCTTCGAGGGCCAGCCCGACCAGATCCGGATCTCCGAAGAGATCTGTCTCGGCGAATCCTGCGGGATCTGCGTGAACAAGTGTCCGTTCGACGCTATCGAGATCATCAATCTGCCCCAGGAGCTGACCGACGAACCGGTCCACCGCTACGGGGAGAACGCCTTCGCGCTGTACGGGCTCCCGAGCCCCGCCGAGGGCCAAGTGACGGGGATTCTCGGCCCGAACGGCATCGGGAAGACCACCGCCGTCCGCATCCTCGCCGACGAGATGCAGCCCAACCTAGGACGGTACGGCGAGGAACCGAGCTGGGACGAGATCCTCGACGAGTACCGCGGGACCGCCCTGCAGGAGTACCTCGAACAGATGCGCGACGGCGACGTGAGCGTCGCCCGCAAGCCCCAGTACGTCGACCGGATTCCGGACCAGTTCGACGGCAAAGCAATCGAACTGCTGGACCAGACCGACGAGCGGGGCGACCTCGACTACCTCATCGAGCGGACGGGCATCGAACCGGTCGTCGACAACCACATCGACGACCTCTCGGGCGGGGAACTCCAGCGAGTCGCGCTCGTCGCCACGCTGGCCCGGGACGCGGACTTCTACTTCCTCGACGAGATCACACCGTATCTCGACATCGGCCAGCGGATGACCGCCGCACGGCTCATCCGGGAACTCGCCGAGGAGGAGGACCGCTCGATGCTCGTCGTCGAGCACGACCTCGCCATCCTGGACCTGCTCGCGGACAATATCAACGTCGCCTACGGGACCCCCGGCGCGTTCGGTATCATCACGCCGCCCAAGTCGACGAAGAAGGGCATCAACGAGTACCTCTCGGGCTACCTCGAGAACGAGAACATGCGGGTCCGCCAGACGGAAATCGAGTTCGAGGAACACGCGCCACGGAGCGCCTCCAGCGGCGACGTGGTCATCGAGTACCCCGAGCTCCAGAAGAGCTACGGCGACGGCGAGTTCTCGCTGGATGTCGAGGCCGGTACCATCCGCGAGAGCGAAGTGCTGGGCGTCGTCGGCCCGAACGGTATCGGGAAGTCGACGTTCGCGAAGATGCTCGCCGGCCGGCTCGAACCGACTGCGGGCGAAATCGACACCAGCCTCGACATCGCCTACAAGCCCCAGTACATCGAAATCGACCAGCCGATGCGCGTCGACGCCTTCCTCGCGTCGATCACGGACGACTTCGGGAGTTCCTACTGGAACACCGAAATCGCCCAGCCGCTCCAACTGGAGTCGGTGATGGAACAGCAGCTCACCGACCTCTCCGGCGGGGAGCGCCAGCGGGTCGCAATCGCGGCCTGCCTCTCGAAGGACGCCGACCTCTACCTGCTCGACGAACCCTCGGCCCACCTGGACGTGGAACAGCGCGTCATGGCGACCTCCGCTATCCGTCGCTACGCCGAGAACCACGACGCGACGGCGATGGTCATCGACCACGACATCTACATGATCGACCTGCTGGCCGACCGCCTGCTCGTCTTCGACGGTGAACCAGCCCGGAACGGCCACGCCGCGCCGCCACAGGGCATGCGCGAGGGGATGAACGAGTTCCTCCAGAACCTCGATATTACGTTCCGACGGGACGAACGGACCTCCCGCCCTCGCATCAACAAGCCCGACTCGCAACTGGACCGCGAACAGAAGAACGCCGGCGAGTACTACTACGCGCCGTAGGCTCAGAGCGGGAACGAGGCCGGCGACAGCCAGACCCCGGGCGTCTGGCTGCAGAGAATCAATGTGTGTCCGGGACTCTCGGCGACACTGTTTATGCAGGATTTGTCGGGCTGCGGTAACAGTTCTACAGTCGAAACTGGGTTCTTGAGCGGCTGTTTCTACGACCCGGCTCGGGGTTGCGTGTGGCCTCCGAAACTGCTCAGATCAGTACCAGTGAGACCATCTCCTCGATGGGATGTCCGCTACTCTCGGGAGGCACAGAACAGTCCGCGGCGTCAGGCCGCAGGGTCGCTGCCACCGCTCGTCTCTGACCCCGCAACCGCATCGTCAAGGCCGTCGGCGACTTCCTCGGGATCGAACTCCTCGTCCGGGTCGAGTTCGCGGTCAGTTTGCTCGTCTGCCTGGGATTCAGTGACCGATTCGTCACCAGTGACCGTCACGAAGATGTCGCGCAGTTCCGCAACGCGCTCGGGGGACTGACTCTTGCTCATCGCGTATGTGTACAAGTACCACGGAACTGTAGGCGCTATACCGAATCAGTTTGGTATCCGTTCGCAAGCTACAGGACGTTTCGCTGGCAGGAGCCACACAGCGAGACTTCTTTCACGTCGACTTGTCGAACAGTGGGGGAGAAGTTCATCACGCAGCGCTTGTTGTCACAGTGCTCCAGCCCGAGCGTATGGCCGACCTCGTGGACGACCTCCTTGCGAACCCGCTGTGAGAAGATTTCGCCGGCCGAGCGGTTCGAGAACCCGCCGTCGGAGGATGTCTGGAGCCGGTACGTGGAGATGACACTGCCGGAGCCACCGAGATACGCGAGCCCGAAAACGTAGTTCCGACGGCGGTAGAAGAGGTCTTTCGGCGTGATAGCGATGTTTTTACCGCCGGAGCCGACCCGGCGGGCGAGGTCGATAAACTCCTCTGCGCGGTACTGGTCGCGGTCCCCATCGTACGCGCCGGCGGGAATGGACTGTGGCTCGTGCATCGAGACCTCACAGTCGTAGACGGATCGAAGTCCGTCCGAGGCCTCGCGTTTGACCTGGGCCGAGACCTCGCCCACCGGCACGATGTCGACGTGCATGGGAACGCATATGCGCCCGCATCTCATAAATTGTACGACGTGACCGACACCACCGACCCGCTCGTCGACCGACTCGCGTCCGTCGATTCCGTCGTCGAGGTCGGCATCGGAAACCACCCTGACATAGCCGGGGCCCTGGCCGAGCGAGGCGTGGATGTGACCGCAACCGACATCGTCGAACGGGAGGTCCCCGAGGGCGTGCGGTTCGTTGTCGACGATGTCCTCGACGCCGACGAGACCGTGTATGCAGAGTCAGATATCGTATTCGCTCGAAACCTCCCGCCGGAGCTGCACCGACCGACGCTGGCTGTTGCCGACGCCGTCGGGGCGGCGTTCTGGTTCACGACACTGGGCGGCGACCAGCCGACGGTCGCTGTCGACCGAGAACAGCTCCCGAGTGGGGAGACGCTGTACCGGGCGAAAGATAGCAAGGCGCTTGAATAAGGGCCCCGTTCGATCGCCTATGCAAGTCGACGCGGTCGTCCTCGACATCGACGGCGTGCTGGTGGACGTGGCCGACTCCTATCGCCGAGCTATCGTCGAATCCATCGACCGGGTGTACGGCGACACGATCGAGAAACCGGCGGTCCAGCAGTTCAAGGACGCCGGCGGGTTCAACAACGATTGGGAGCTAACCTACGCAGCCGCACTGTTCGTTCTCGCCGGCCGTGAGTCCGCCGTTTCCGACCTGGCAGCGTTCACCGACGCCATCGCCGAGCGCGGCGGCGGCCTCGACGCGGCTGAGGCAGTGGTCCGTGACCTGCTCGACGAACCGGCCGAAAACCGGGTCTTCAGCGCTTGGGATCGCGAACAGCTCCGGGATGTGTTCCAGACGCTGTATCTCGGCACCGATCTCTATCGCGACATCGAGGGCGGCGAGCCGCCGTTTGACGCGCCGGGGTACATCCACGACGAGCCGCTGCTGGTCGACGACGAGACGCTGTCGGCCCTGCAGGACCGCTTCGCCGTCGGCGTCGTCACCGGCCGCCCGGCCGCCGAGGCCGACATCGCGCTGGAGCGTGTCGGTCTCGACCTGCCCGCAGAGCACCGCTTCACTATGGACGACTGGGAGGAGGGCAAGCCCCACCCCGCCGCTCTGCGGACGCTCGCCGAGCGGTTCGACGCAGAACGGGTCGCCTTCGCCGGCGATACCCTCGACGATATGGCGACGGCGGTCAACGCCGACGAAGCCGACGACGACCGCGTCTATTACGGCGTCGGCGTACTCACCGGCGGGCTGACCGGCGACGCCGGCCGCCGAACGTTCGCCAACAACGGCGCGAGCGCCGTCATCGAATCGGTCACCGACCTCCCAGAGCTTCTCGACGCGGCGTAGCCGACATCACTGAGTTGCCGGCATCGTAACCCGACCGCAAGCGGCAACGGTTTCACTGCCGGGACAGAGACCCCGATTATGCGACGACTGCCGACGTTTGGCTGGGCGTTTCTGGTGAGCATCTGGGCCGGGCTCGTCGGAGGCGCGATCATCCGCGAGCCGGCGGACGGACTGATTCAGGCCTACACTCTTATTTGCCAGATCTGTGGCTTGGTTGGGGCATACTGGACGATGCGAACGCACGACGATATCCTCGAATCCGTCCATCGGCCGGGCCGTGTCGGGATGTTCATCATCGTCCTGTTTTTCGTGACGGTGCCGCTCTCGACGATATTCGATTTCGCGCTCGGACACACCTCCGCACTCGGCATTGGGACCCAGTGGCTCAGCTATCTGGTGGGCCTCGGGAGCGCGCTGTACATCACCTTCGCCGGCGGGTTCGACTGGGCCTGGGAGGAGTACACCTGAGCGAGCGAACCTGTCACACAACGTTTATTCAGTGGTCGGCCTACGCCGTAGATATGGACATCGCGTTGCTTGGCGGTACTGGAGACATCGGCCAAGGCCTCGCCCTCCGCTGGGCTGACGACACGAACCACACGATCATTATCGGCTCGCGAAAAGCCGAGAAGGCGGCGAACAAAGCCGAGGAGTACGAGACTGAACTGGCCAGCCGCGGCCACGACGACGTGGAGATCACCGGCCTGGGTAACGAGGACGCCGCCGCCCGCGCCGACGTGGTCGTCGCCGCCGTCCCCGCGTACCACCTCACGGACACCATCGACGCCGTCGCCGACGAACTCGACGACACCACGCTCGTTGCCCCTGCCGTCGGGATGCAACGCGACGAGGACGGCTTCCACTACAACCGCCCCGGTGCCGGCAGCGTCACGCAACTGGCCGCCAACGCCGCCCCCGACGACACTCCCGTTGTGGGTGCCTTCCACAACCTCGCGGCCGGCCGCCTCGCCAACCTCGACGCCGATCTGAACTGGGACACCATCGTCGTCGGCGACGACACCGACGCCAAGGACACCGTCTGTGAACTCGCCGAGGGCATCGAGGGGCTTCGTGCGCTGGACGGCGGCCCGCTCGCCAACGCCGCCGAAATCGAGGGACTGACGCCACTGCTCATCAACGTTGCCCGCCACAACGACGGCCTGCACGACCTGGGCGTGCGGTTCCAATAGTACCTTTTTACTTCGTCGCCCTTCCTCGCGGCGCTTCGCGCCGCTGTGGGAGGGCTCCTCGTAAAAATCTACGCTAAAAACGACCTTCTCGCTCCCGCCGGTCGCGAGAAGTGAAACCGCTCGCCGCCGGCGAGCGGTATGCCTGCCGCGACCACTCAACCGCCGGCAGCAGCGCCATCGCTCGTCCTGCTTCCATAGCAGTCCTGCCCTTCCCCGCCGCCAGCGATAAAACGCTGGCGCGGCCCGGAGTGATGACCGCGGTTCCACACAGTTATCAGATGGATGCAGACAGGCATCAAATACTTGCGTACTGCAGCCTTGGCAATACAGGATGGAGACAGAAGACTCGCTCTCGATACTCCATGTCGACGACGACGCGGCGTTGGGAGCCCTTGTCAAATTATATCTCGAACGGGAAGACAGTGGCCTCGGCTGTACCGTCACGACGGAGACGAACCCTGAGACCGCCCTCACGATGATTCGGTCGTCGGAGACGGATTTCGACTGTGTCGTCAGCGATTACAGCATGCCGGAGATGAACGGTATCGACTTCCTCGAAGCCATCCGTGAGACCCATCCGGAGCTGCCGGTGTTGCTGTTCTCCGGAGAGGAGACTGGCGACGTGGCTGCCGAAATCATTCAGGCCGGCGTCACCGACTACCTCAAGAAATCCGTCGGGACGGACCAGTACACGTCGCTCATCCGCCGGGTCGAACACGCCGTCGACTCGGACGGCAGCTTCGAGTCGGACAGCGAAGTCGAACTCAGCGGCGTCGGCGTCATCGGCACTGACGAACGCTTCGAGCGAGTCGACGAGACCTACGCCTCGTACTACGGCTACGAGTCTGAGGAACTCGTGGGCAAGCACTGGTCGGAACTCCACCCGAGCGACGAGGTCCAGCACATCAGGACGCACGTCATCCCCGTCGTCGAACGCGGTGGGAAGTGGACCGGCCAGAGTGAGGGGCTGCGGGCCGACGAAACCACCTTCACCGAGTCGAAGCTGGTGACGGCACTCGACGGCGGACGGATGCTGATCGCCGTCGACGAGATCGACGATTCGGGACTGGCCGAACAAGAATAAGCCGGCAGTCGTTACTGGTCGATGTGACGGACCGCGAAAACGACTGCGTTACGCCGAAGCCTGCTGCAGCGCGTCGTCGATGTCGTCAGCCTGCGTGACACCGACGAAGCGCTCGACGATGCCGTCGTCGTTCTCGATGATGAGCGTCGGGAGGGAGCGTACCTGGTACTCGTTGGCAACGTCCTGTTCCTCGTCGACGTTGATCTTCTCGAACTCGACGTCCGTCCACTCCTCTTCGAGGTCTTCGAGGATCGGGTCCTGCGTTTTGCAAGGGCCGCACCAGTCCGCGTAGAAGTCCTTCAGTGTAACCGTCATAGTACTCTGTTCGTCTTAGCCCGCGGTATCTGATAAGGGTTATCCATGTGTACCGGGGACACGCAATCGCGGGCGACCCGAAAGGCTTAGTGTTGGTGATACACCACCCTGAAGTATGAGTGGGAGCGACAGCGGCGGACTGATGTCCAGTGCGGGACTGGTCCGATATTTCGACGCCGAAGACCAGAACACGATCCGTATCGACCCTCGAACAATCGTCGCGACCGGCGTCATGTTCGGGCTGTTGATGCTCGTGCTGAACGCGATGATCGTGTAGGCGATTCCGCACTGTTTTCCTCTCCCCGCCACTGACTCGCGGGTATGCACTTCACGCAACGCGAACAGCAGGCGCTTCGCGACGCCGGCGTCGACCAGGAGACCGTCGAAGCGGCCTCCGACACGGTAGTCGAAGCCACCGACGACGCGGCCGCGGACCTCGAAGCCTTCTTCGACGGCCGCGAGACGGTGTACTCCGACATGGACATCGCTCACAGCTCCAGCGAGATTCAGGAACACACCGTCGAGTACTGCGACCTGTTCACCCACGCCGACGACATCCGAGGCTACCTCCGGTTCGACACCTGGGGCGTCCCCGTCGAGGGAGGGCGCGTCCTGAGCGACGAGAAGATAGAGCTCTCGCTGGGGCCGACGGTCCACGGGCGGGTCCGCTTCGCCGCCGACGAGGACGCGCTATGACCGTCCGGGTCAGGGGCATCTACGCGACCGCGCTGACCCAGTTGCTGCAAGATGCGGGCCACGAGGTCGTCCAGGCGTCGGGTCCCATCGAGGACCGCTTTGACGCCGAGTTCGCCGACGAGCGGGCGGCGGTCACCGTGGTGACGACCGACGACCATCAGGGTGTCGGCGTCATCGGTGACCACGACACTGCCGCGGCCGTTACCGACCGCCTGGCCGAAGTCGGCCGGGACACGCTTCGCTGGGACGACCCGACGCCCGAGGGCGCTATCTACGCAGGCACCGTGACCGAGACGCTGGGCAGCGGGGCTGTCGTGGACCTCGGCGACGGCGAGGGGTTTCTCCCGTACTCGTCCTCGGACGAGCGCGTCGAGACGGGCGATATGCTCCGGGTGCAGGTCGTCGAAGCAAGCGCGCCGTGGACGAACGGCCGGCCCGTGCTGGACACGACCGTCGCGGTCCGCGGGACGCTGTTGACGCTTGTCCGCGGCGGGACCGCCAGCACACCGGCGACTGGCGGCCCGGCGATGCTGGACCTCATCGCCGCGGAGCCCCGAGACGGCTGGGGTGTCTCATGGGAAGCGGCGAGCGAGGACGCGAGCTTCGACGCGCTGGCCGAGGCCCTCGACGCCGCCAACGACCGCGCGGCGACCGTCGACGACGCGCTTGCGGAAGCCGACGACCCGGCGGACTGCGCCCCCACCCACTACGAGGCGGGGCTGGCGACGACGTGGCTGTGGTTCGGCCGCGAGAGCCGCTTCGCCCTCGACGAGGCCCGCCGCGAGGTGACGGCGACGATGCCGGGCCACCACCGCGTGAAGGCCGGGGATCGCGCGGCCAGCGCCGCCGTCGACTACGTCGAAGCGCTGTGTGACGACCTCGAAACCGGCGAGACGGACTTCCCCTTCGCCGTGACGGCCCGGCAGTTCGGCCCGCAGGTCGGCGGGTCGCTGTCGCTGGGCCACGGCAAGCCCGACGGCCGGCTCATCGCGCTGGGCAGCGGCGAGGTCCAGGCCGTCGAGAGCGACGGGACGGTGACAATCGAGCGCGAGATGAGCCACGGCGGCTCCTACGACGCGCTGGGCGTCCCAAAAGAGGCCGGCGACATCGCCGAGACGAAAGTCAAGGAGGGGCGCTGGTGGTATCCGACGGTGTACCGCGACAGCGACGGCGAGAAGAAAGGCACCTACGTCAACGTCTGCACGCCCGTCGAGATATTCCCCGACACCGCCCGGTACGTGGACCTCCACGTCGACGTGGTGAAACACGCTGACGGCACCGTCGAGCGGGTCGACGACGACGAACTCGACGCGGCCGTCGAGCGCGGCCACATCTCCGAGCCACTGGCCGAGCGCGCCCGGAGCGTCGCCGCCGCTGTCAAGAGCGCGCTGGAGTGAGTGAAGTCAGTCACGCGGCGCGGCGTCAGTCTTGCCGGCGTCGGGCGCGCCAGGCCGCCAGCCCGACCGCTGCGACCGCCGACCCGACGCCGAAGCCGGGGCCGCCGACCCCGAGGGAGGTGCCATCAGTGCTGTTAGCGCCGCCGCCCTCGTCGCCCGTGGCCGACGGGTCCGCTGTCGGCGTCCGTATCCGCGGGTCCGGGAACGTGTACAGTCCGGGCTGGACCTCCGTCCCCTGGCTCGCGTTCGTGCTTCCGGCGACGAAACAGCCGGCGGCCCGCTGTGCGGTCCAGAACGAGGTCGCTTCGGTGTCGCGCCACTCGAAGGCGAGTTCCGGAGCGGTCGGGTCCGTCAGGTCGTGGACACGGACGCCGCCGTTGTACCACGCGGAGTAACAGCGGTTGTCGGTCAGTTCGAAGTTGTGTGCCGTCGTGAGGATGCCCCCCGGCGACGGGTCCGAGGTCGGCGGCGGGTCGAGCGTGGACAGCCGTTCGGCGTCGGTCGGGTCGCTGATATCGTACAACGCGATGCCGCTCGGGCCGCCGCTGTCGTCGTCACCGAGGTCCCACGATTCGCCGCCGACGCCCAGCAGCGACGCGTCCTCGTCGACCGTCACGAAATGGTCGTTGCCCGGCGGCTCGCTCCGCTCGGTCCCAGGGTCCTCGATAGCGGCGAGGTCTTCGGGGGAGCGCCCGCGGACCTTCGCCACCAGCGAGATGTCGCTCGGCTCCGAGACGTCGACGATCCATGTCCCGCCGTCCCAGTAGGCCAGGTACGCCCGGTCATCCTGGACCCACACGTCGTGCAGCGGCCAGAGGCTCGTCGGCACGTCGGTCCAGGCGTCGCCGGCGTCGAGCAGCGACCAGTCGCCGACTTCCTGTTCGGCGTCGACATCGGCCACGAGCAAGGGGTTGCCGTCGCGGTCGTTCGCGGTCAGATAGGCGTAGCGGCCGTCGAAGTCACAGTTGTGAAGACGTGTGTCCAGTTCGACGCCCGCGATTCGCTCCGGGTCCCGCCGGTCGGACACGTCGAAGACGACGAGACCGTGGGCTCCGTCGGCAGGGTGGGCAGGACCGGCGGCCAGCAGCCGTGAGCCGCTGACTGCGAGGTCCTGCACGCGCTGTATCGGTCCGCTGTCACTCTCAGCCAGCAGGTCGGTCCGTCGGCTGAGCAGTCGCGGACTGGTCGGCGTGACGAGGTCGACGAGCGCGATGCCGTCTCCCGTCGCGACGTAGGCCGTGTGTCCGTCGGGGCTGGTGACGACCTCGTACACCGTCTCCATCTCCAGCACGCTCAGCGGGTCGGAACTGGTCGGGGTGTCGGCGGCCGCTGGCTCGGCCGTCCCGTTCCCGGTCGGTGTCGGGTGGCCGCGGGTCGTCTCCGTCGCGAGGCCGACACCTGTTCCTGCGAGGGCGAGTCGTCGGAGGACCGTCCGGCGGCGCATAGCGGTTTCTGGGGGAGCCAGAGCAAGAAGGATTCCGGTGCTCCAGCGGGTCCCGTCAGTTCCCCTGAATCGCGTCGATGACCATCGCCGCGGCGATGATCGGCTCCTTTGGGACCGTGCTGGCGTCGTCGATAGTGATCTCGTAGCGGTCTTTCAGCGAGAACTGCCCGTCGATGTTGCCGACGTGGTTGCCGTCCTGGTCGGTGATCTCGTACTTGTGGGGAATCCAGCCGCCGAACGGGACGGCGTTTCGGGCGATGGTCACGAGCGCGCCCTGGGAGTTGATCTCGGCGATCTTCGCCTCGGTACTGGCGTCCCGAATCTTCCACGTATCCTGAAAGATGGAGTAGTCGTTGTCGAGGATGACGATGTCCTCGCCCGTCTTGGAATCGGTCAGGACGTAGTTGCCGGCCACGTCGATGATGCCGCCAGCGTTGACTTCAAACACCTCGTCGCCGTTTGCGTCGACGAACGGGAACTGTTCTTTCATCTTCAGCATCTTCTGTTTCCCGCGGAGGACGACGTTCCCGGCGGCGTCCATGGCTTTGTACTTGCTCCGTATCAGGCTCTGTTCGACCGTATAGCTGTCGTCGGAGAGGTCGATCCCCGCGATGTCGTACGTGGAGGGCGTACTCATATTATTTACCATAGAACACGCCGTAATCAAGCTTTCGACGGAACCAGTACCAATCAAGTACGGTTTCGGACGCAACCGACAGGGTTTCCCCCCTGCCGGCCAAGTAGAATTCAAGGATGAGCAAGGAGATAATCGAGGTCCGAGGGGCCGAGGAACACAACCTCAAGGACGTCGACGTGGAGATTCCACGCGAGGAACTGACAGTCGTCACCGGGCTGTCGGGGTCGGGCAAATCCTCGCTCGCATTCGAGACGGTGTACGCCGAGGGCCAGCGGCGCTACATCGAATCGCTCTCCGCCTACGCACGGAACTTCCTGGGGCAGATGGACAAGCCGCAGGTCGAGAACGTCGAGGGGCTCTCCCCGGCGATCTCTATCGACCAGAAGAACGCCGCCAACAACCCTCGCTCGACGGTTGGCACCGTCACCGAACTGCACGACTACCTCCGTTTGCTGTACGCCCGCGTCGGCACGCCACACTGTCCGGAGTGTGGCCGCGAGGTCGGCGAGCAGTCCGCACAGAACATGGTCTCGCGGGTTCTGGAACTCCCCGAGGGGACCCGCGCGAAACTGTGTGCGCCGGTCGTCCGCGACCAGAAGGGGGCCTTCGAGGACCTGTTCGACGACCTCGTGAGCGAGGGGTACAGCCGCGTCGAGGTCGACGGCGAAGAGTTCGACCTCACGCTGGACCAACCCGAACTGGACGAGAACTACGACCACACGGTGGACGTGGTCGTGGACCGCGTGAAAATCTCGCCGGACGCCCGCTCGCGCATTACCGACTCCGTCGAGACCGCGCTTGAAGAGGCCGACGGGACACTGAAGGTCATCCTGCCGGACCCGCCGGAAGGCGCTGCCGAGACGCTCGGCGGGTCAGACGCCCGGGCAACGGGCGATCTCGCCGACGGAGACGAGGCGGACGACGGAGCCGCCTCGGACCGTGTCGTCGTCGAACTGTCCGAAGATCTGGCCTGTACGCACTGTGGCATCGACATCTCCGAGATCGAGACGCGGTCGTTCTCGTTCAACTCACCCCATGGAGCCTGTCCGGAGTGTGAGGGCCTGGGCGAGACGAAGGAGGTCAGCGAGGACCTCGTCATCACCGATCCGACGAAGCCGCTCAAGCACGTCTTCGAGCCCTGGAGCTACGACCGGACGTACTACTCGCGGCAACTGGACAACGTCGCCGAGCACTTCGGCATCGATCTCTCGACGCCGTTCGAGGAACTCGACGAATCCATCCAGCGGCAGTTCCTCTACGGGACCGACCGCATCGTCGACTTCCAGTGGCGGACCAAGAACGGCACCCGCGAGAAGAGCGAGCGCTTCGAGGGCGTCATTCCGAACCTTGAGCGGCGACACGTCGAGACGGATTCGGACCGCGCCCGCGAGCACATCGAGGAGTTCATGGCCACGACGACGTGTCCGGCCTGTGAGGGGACGCGGCTCAAGGCGGAGTCGCGGGCGGTGCTCGTCGACGGCACCTCGATCACCGAGGTCAACGAGATGTCCATCAGCGACGCGCTGGCCCACTTCGAGGGGATGGAGGAGCACCTCTCGTCCCGGGACCGGAAGATCGCCGAGGAGATTCTCAAGGAGATCCGGGCCCGCCTTGGCTTCATGACCGAGGTCGGCCTGGACTACCTGACGCTGGACCGCGAGGCATCGACGCTGTCGGGCGGCGAGAGCCAGCGAATCCGGCTGGCAACGCAGATCGGGAGCGGCCTCGTCGGCGTCCTTTACGTCCTCGACGAACCCTCCATCGGCCTCCACCAGCGTGACAACGACCGCCTGCTGAACACGCTGGAGGAACTGCGGGACCTCGGGAACACGCTGCTGGTCGTCGAACACGACACCGAGACGATGCGCCGGGCCGACCAGATAATCGACATGGGTCCTGGGCCGGGCAAGCGCGGCGGCGAAGTCGTCGTCAACGGGCCGATGGACGAGGTCATCGGCACCGACGAGTCAGTGACCGGAGAGTACCTCTCGGGCGAGCGGACGATTCCGGTCCCCGACAGCCGCCGCGAGGCCGACGGCGAACTCACGGTCCGGGGCGCTCGCCAGCACAACCTCGCCGACCTCGACGTGTCCATCCCGCTGGGGACGTTCACCGCCATCACGGGCGTCTCGGGGTCGGGCAAGTCGACGCTGATGCACGACGTGCTGTACAAGGGGCTGGTCCGTCGGATGAACGACACCGACGTGAACCCCGGCGAGCACGACACTATCGACGGCCTCGACAACGTCGAGACGGTTCGGCTCATCGACCAGTCGCCCATCGGCCGCACCCCCCGGTCGAACCCAGCGACGTACACCAACGTCTTCGATCACATTCGCGAGCTGTTCGCCGAAACGAACCTGGCGAAACAGCGCGGCTACGAGAAAGGCCGGTTCTCGTTCAACGTCAAGGGCGGCCGCTGTGAGGGCTGTGGCGGCCAGGGGACCGTCACCATCGACATGAACTTCCTCTCGGACGTGACGGTCCCCTGCGAGGAGTGTGGCGGCGCGCGCTACAACGACGAGACGCTGGACGTGACCTACAAGGGCGCGACCATCGCCGACGTGCTGGAGATGACCGTCGAGGAGGCCTACGACTTCTTCGAGAGCCACGGCGGTATCCGCCGCCGGCTGGAGCTCCTGAAGGACGTGGGCCTGGGCTACATGCGGCTGGGCCAGCCCTCGACGACCCTCTCGGGCGGGGAGGCCCAGCGCGTCAAGCTCGCCGAGGAACTCGGCAAGAAGGACTCCGGCGAGACGCTGTACCTGCTGGACGAACCGACGACCGGGCTCCACCCCGAGGACGAGCGGAAACTCATCGACGTGCTCCACCGGCTCACCGACGACGGCAACACGGTGGTCGTCATCGAGCACGAACTCGACCTGGTGAAAAACGCCGACCACATCATCGACCTCGGGCCGGAGGGCGGCGAGAACGGCGGCGAACTCGTCGCCGAGGGGACGCCGGAGGACGTGGCCCGGACCGAGGCGTCCTACACCGGGCAGTACCTCCGTGACCTGCTGCCGAACGTCGACCTAGAGGGGCCGCGGGCCGACCGCGACACGGCGGCCGAGCAGCCGGCCGCGGACGACGACTAATCGGACGCGTCGTCGATCAATCGCTCCGCTCGCTTCACGAGACTCGCACTGAGGCGGGCTCCGACTTCATCCATCGCATAGAGCGTCTCCTTTGCGGCGTCCGGGTCGATATCCCCGGTTTCCACGGCACGGACGAGTACACCGATTGTCCCCGAAACCGGTATCGATATTGACTTACAAGCCTTCCGGAGCGGTTTGTCATCGGTGATGACGATACACTCGTCCGCAAGTCGAGCGCCGGTGAGCAGTGCAACATCGCCGTTGACGATCATTGGAACTTTTCTTTCGGCATCGATTACTGACCCAGGATCGTTCCCGAGTCGAGCCGCTGAATCGGAAACGAGTTCATCTTGATCTTCCTCTCCGGCCCAGGCGAGAATATTAGTTTGAACGATACTCCCTTCATCTATGCAGGTGTCGAGTGCTGATTTAGCAGGCTCTTTCGAGATCTCGAATTTGACCGCCCGAGGGACGATCAATCCGCCACGCACGGAATCGAGTAAATCAATTGACCCGGTTTCAGCTAATGTAATAATAACACTCGCATCAAGAAGTACGACCCGTCCGTTCCAGGTCATCGTAGCGCATCCACGTCGTCTGCGAGGTCGGCCTCATCGTAGTTCGACAGAACTCCGCGGTCGTTCGCTTCGGCCATCATCTCCGCGATGGTGAGCTCTGCCAACTCCGCCGCACCGCGCATCCCGACCTCTCCGTCCTGATAGCGCTGGAGGGCGACCCGAATGAGTTCCTCGCGAGCGCCTTGCCGGATCGCCTGCCGGATCGCGTCGCTCCGACTCTCTCCTTTCGCCTCAGCGAGACGCGCCACCAGATCGAGTTCCGTATCGCTCATTCGAGTAGTGACGTTCTCCATGCGAAATGCAACGTATTGCATCGTATTAAGCGTGCGGTCATACCTGAAAGTGATGCCGTATTCCGGGATAAATCTCCGCACCCGCCACCAACGTTTTAGTCGACGGCGGAACCTGATAGAGCCAGCTATGGCGCAACCGACAGCGGACCGCACCGAGCGGAAACGGGGTATCGGTGGGCTGGCGAGGCAGGCGAACCCGGCCTTTGCCGCGGGGGCGGTGGCCGTCCCGCTCATCGCGTTTGCGGGGGCTATCGCCAGCGGCAACATCCGGGCGCTGACCTACGTCCACGTGATGGCCGGGGTGCTATGGACCGGCATCGACCTGTTCATGGGCCTCGTCTTGGGGCCGGTGCTCGGCGGCCAGGAACCAGAGGCGCGGGCCGACTTCTTCGCCTCGTTCACGCCCAAGATGACGTTCCTGATGCCGACGCTGGCGACGGTGACTATCAGCGGCGGCATCCTGCTGGCGCTCCGCCTCGGGAAGTTCCCCAACGCCGACCCGTGGCTGGCGATTCTGACCGCCGCGACGCTCATTCCGGTCGTCCTCCTCATCGGCTACCAGTTCGACGCGCTGACCGACCCGAAGACGCTGGGCATCCTCGGCGTGGCCGTCCTCGGCTCCGGCACGTATCTCGTGACGACGCTGCCGGCCTTCGCGATGACTTCGTGGTGGATCGTCGCCACGCTCGGTATCGTAACGCTGCTGTCCGTGCAGGGTTTCGGCGTCATCCTGCCCGGCGAGGTCCGCATCTACCGACAGGTCGTCTCCGAGAACCCGGACGTTGACCTCGTCTCAGAGATCGGGATGCGAAACGCCAGGCTCGGGGGCCTGCAGGGGCTGATGCAACTGGCCATCGTCTTCGTGATGGTCGGCCTGCGCTGGTGGACGCCGTAGGCACGGCTCAGTGTCACAACCGACGGACAGCGCCGATATCTCCGGGACAGTCCACTCGGTGCTTGACCGGCAGATGTGTCGCCCGGCCGCCGGGGGAGATATGCGCTCGCCCGAGAGAGCCGGTGTAGAAGCGCTTATGCCCCTGCCAACCGACCGCTTCTGGCAACGATGGCCTGGTCGGGGCGCGCCGGGAGTCGCTGTACGTTCACCGACGACCGCACAGAGTTCGATGGCGAGCACCGGGAGTGGGAGTGTCCACACGGCGCAATCGACGGCCGGGAGCGCTGTCCGTTCCACTGCCGGCCCGAGAACGTCCCGGACGACCTGGACGTGTCGGAGGCATTCCTCGACGCGATAGCGGGGGACGCCGCCGAGAGCCGGGCGGAGCGCAAGCGGGCGAAGCAGTTCCTCGGGGCCACGTTCGGCGACCTCGACCTGTCGAACGCGGTCGTCGACGCCGCCGACAACCATCCCGTCGACTTGCGGGGCGCGACACTCGGTCGGCTGGACTGCACCGGCAGCGAATTCGGCCAGCGGCTCGACCTCCGCGGGGCGACGATAACCGAGACCGCGCGGTTCGACGGGGCGTACCACGAAATCGACGCGAGGGGCGCGACGATTGCAGAGGGGGTGTTCGACGGCGTGACAGCGGACCGGGTGGACCTCCGGGACGCCCGACTGGAGACCGCCGGGTTCGAGAGCGCGGTACTGGCCGAAATCGACGCCCGCGACGCGACGCTCGGGACCGCGGCCTTCGACCGGGCGTCGGTGACCGATGCCGCGTTCGACCGGGCGACCGTCGAGGACGGGTCGTTCCAGCACGCCACGCTGGAGATGGCCGACTTCGACGAGGCAGCGTTCGGGACGGGGGACTTCTACCACGCGACCTTCGACGAGGCGGACTTCCGGTGGGCGGAGTTCGACACGGCGCGGTTCTACGGGGCGACGTTCAGCGGCGGCTACTTCAACGGGACCAGCTACGACGAGGCCGTCTTCGAACGGGTCGAGGCCGAGCGGCTCTATCTCCCGGACGTGCGGTTCACCGACGCGACCTTCGCCGACGCCGTCGTCTCGATGAAACTGGTGGTCCACGACTCGGCGTTCGTCGGCACCGACTTCGACGGGGCTGACATCGAGCGACTCGACGCCACGGACGCAGCGCTGGTGGGAGCCGCCTTCGCCGACGCGACCGTGGCGGACCTGGAGTTGGACGGGGCGACGCTCGCGAGCCCGCGGTTCGAGGACAGTACAATCGACCGGCTGCGCGCGGCGGACGTGAGCTGTCTTGGCACGGTCCGCTTTCAGGACTGCACCGTCGGCACGGCCGCCCTGGAACCGACGGCCGTCGGACCGGACGGGGTCGCCGTCGTCTCGCTCTCGGGGACGACGGTCGAGGACGGCGCGTTCGGCCAGCCAGGCACGGGAGCCGCCGTGTACGACCTGGAGCGGGCGACGCTGGGGACAGTCCGGTTCGAGGGCGACCGGGCGGACGGCGTCCTCGACAGGGTCGCGTTCTACCGGACACGGTTTGCGGGCTTCGACTTCCGCGACGACGACGACCTCGACCTGGAGGGGGCGAACTACCGCCTCCACGGCCTCGATAGCGGACTCGGCGACGGCCTGCGGGCCGCGCTGGCGTACCCGGCCGCGCTCGACGACGCGGTCGAAGCCCTGGCGGACGGCGCGGCTCCGGCGGCCGACGAGCCGGTGACAGTGGTCGACCGGGCGGCCAAGCGGGCTGGGGACCGGACGCTCGAACCCGACGCGAGCGCGACCTTCGAGCGCCTCTCGACGGCGACGGCGGGGCGAATCGAGGCCGCCGCCGGCGAGGTGACGTACCTCCGGGCGAAAAACGGCGCGAATGACATCGCTGACAACACGGCGGCCTCCGAGTTCTTCATGTCGCAGTTGGCCTACCGGCGGCGCTGTCATTCCCGGCGCGTCCGCGACGGCGGCGCGTCCCTGCGAGAGCAGGGCCGGGCGCTCGCCCGCTGGGGGATGAACGCGTTCCTGTTCGTGACGACGGGCTACGGCGAGCGGGCGTCGTACACGCTCGCGGCGTCCGCGGCGCTCATCGCCGCCTACGCGGGGCTGTATCTCGCTATCGCGCCGGACCTGTTCGGGACCGTCGGCCAGTACGCCCAGCTCAGCCTCGGGTCGTTCATCGCCTTCTTCCTCGGCGGCGTCGGCGAGGTCAGGGACCCGACGGTGAGCCTCCTCGCCCAGTCCGAGGCGTTCCTCGGCGGCTTCTTCGTCGCGCTGTACGTCTTCGCGCTGACGCGCTCGGTCAGTCGCTAGCACCGCCACCTTTCTTCGCTCGGGCGTCGTACCGTCGGCTATGGATACCGTCTACGCCGCGCTCGGCGACCGCGTCCTCGTCGGGGACGGCGACAGCGGCTGGGAGGACCGCTTGCTTGGCCACGACATCGAGTGCGTCGCCGCGGGAGCGGCCGAACCGGCCCGCGCTTTCGTTGGAACCGCGGATGCTGGCCTCCAGCGGACCATCGATGGCGGCGCGACATGGGAGCGGGTTCTCGACGCCGGCGACCGCGTGACCAGCGTCACAGTAAGCCCGCACGACGCTGGCGTGGTGTGGGCCGGGACGGAGCCGAGCGCGGTCTACCGCTCGACCGACGGCGGGGCGACGTGGACGGAGCGGTCGGGGCTGACCGACCTCGACTCGGCGTCGCGGTGGTCGTTCCCGCCGCGGCCACAGACTCACCACGTGCGCTGGATCGCCCTCGCGCCGGACGACCCGAAGCAGGTGTACGTCGCCATCGAGGCCGGCGCGTTCGTCCGCAGTCCCGACGGCGGCGAGACGTGGGTCGATCACCCCGACGGCGCACGGCGGGACAACCACACGCTGGCGACCCATCCCGCCGCCCCGGACTGCGTGTACACCGCCGCCGGCGACGGCTACGCGCTGTCGACTGACCGCGGGGCCACCTCGACCCACCCACAGGAGGGACTGGAGCATCGGTACGTGTGGGGGCTGGCCGTCCATCCCGACGACCCGGACTGCGTCGTCGTCTCGGCGGCCAGCGGCCCACGGTCGGCTCACAGCACGAGCGGCGAGAGCTACGTGTACCGATGGGACAGCGACCGGTGGCGGCAGGCGATGGACGGCCTGCCGGGACCGGAGGGCCTGGCCCGAACGGTCCTCGCCGCTGATCCAGGTGATGGCTTTCTCGCGTTGACGAACCACGGCCTGTTCCAGTCGAAGCGCGGGGAGACATGGATTCGGGAGGGGCCCGACGCCGGGGGCTGGCCGGCCGAGTACGACCAGGTCCCCCGGGGACTGGCCGTCGTGTGAGGTGCGGCCGAGCGAGTGGCCGGCGTCGGAGTCCGTCCGCAGCTACACAAGTCGGAGCAAGACGGCTCCGAGGCCGCTCGTCACGACCGTCGCAACGGCCGCGAGCAGGAGGATTTTCGCGGCCTGTCGCCGGTCGGCGCGAACGGCCTCGCTCGCGTCGACGCGCCCGCTCTTCCCGCCGGACCCCGAGAGGTCGTAGCGGGCGAGCGCACCGAAGGCGACACAGAACCGGAAGTAGTCCTGGAATGCGCCGATGTACCCACCGAAAATGAACGGGACAGTCGCCCACAGCGACAGGTCGGGGACCGCGCCCCCCACGACGGCGAGCGTGATACCAACAGCGACCGCAAACGACGCAATGGCCGACAGTCGGCGGGCGCGGCGCTGGTTCGCTCCGATGTTGCACACCCCGGGCTGATACTCTGCCATAGGCGGTAACAGGGGACACACCGACAAATACGCCTTGATTCGGCCAGTGACGCGACGGTCGTTTTCGGACGGTTGTGTCATCAGGGATATGGTTTTTTATTCCGGCGGTCAACCATCCGGCTATGCCCCTTCAGTTCGAACTCTCGAAGACGTGGCAGTGCGCCCTTATCGGCGGCCTCGTCCCCGCATTGTTCACGCTCGTAGACGTGTTGCGGTCGGCGTCGAATATCACGTTTCACGGGTTGTTCCTCGGCGGTGCGGTTGCGGGATATCTGGTCAAGCGCCACGGCGGGACGGGGAGCGCCGCCGGGGTCAGAGCCGGACTCATCGGTGGGATTCCGGCGCTCTGGTCGCTAAAGGAGCTGTTGGTAGCTATCCCGACGATCCCGAATCCGCTTTGGTTCCGGGTCGTCGGCGTCGGCATGGCACTGGCGGTCGGAGTGCTACTGCTTTTGCTCCCGATGGTAGTCGGTGGCCTGGCCGGCCGTTTCGGCGGCTGGCTGGCCGAGCGACAGGGCCATCCGCGGGTCCCCGCCACGGGGAGCTGACCGGGCGACCCGACGCTGTGGCCGCGGCACGGGCCAGTACGGCCCGCTGTCCGTCTGAATCGAGAAGCTATTTGGTTCGTGACACCGAGGGAACGTGTATGCACGATGTTGTGGTGGTCGGCGCGGGCCCGGCTGGGTCCCGGTACGCGCGCCGGGCGGCGAGTCGGGGGCTCGACGTGGTGGTGTTCGAACAGGGGGAGATCGGGAAGCCGCTGGCCTGCTCGGGCCACGTGAGCACGGATATCTGGGAGTTCACCGAGGACGCCCGCGACGAACTGTTCCAGAACGAGATCTCGGGCGCGCGGTTCCACACGGGCGGCCCCGGTAGCCAGGACCACCCCTTCTACAAGGACGAGGTCATCTCGAACGTCATCGACCGCGTCGGCCTGGACAAGCACCTGGCCGGGCTGGCCCGCGACGCCGGTGCGGACGTTCGAGAAGCACACTCCGTCGTCGGCGTCACCGAGGACAGGGACGGCGTCACCGTGGAGGTCCGCGGCGATGACGGCGTCGAGACACACCGGGCGAAGATGGTCGCGGGCTGTGACGGCCCGAAGAGCCGCGTCCGGCGGGAACTCGACCTCCCAGAACCCGACGAACTGCTACACGGCGTCCTCGGGTTCAGCGACGAAGTCGACCACGGCGATTTCGTCGACGTCCACCTCACCGTCCCGCGGTTTTTCGCCTGGCGCATCCCGCGGGGCGAGGCCGGCGTCGAGTACGGGCTGGCGGTGCCGCCGGGCGACGACGCCCGCGGCCGCTTCGAGGCATTCGTCGACGGCTACGGCGTCGAGACCGACCACCGCTGCTCGGGGCTCATTCCCATCGGCCCGCCGAAGCGGGTCACCGGCCGGCGGTCGTTCCTCATCGGCGACGCCGCCGCCCAGACCAAACCCTTCACCGGCGGCGGCATTCGCTACGGCATGACCGCGGCCGACCACGCCGCCCGTGAAATCGACCCCGAGGACCCGGCGACGCTGGGCGAGTACGAGCGGGCCTGGCGCGAGGACCTCCGGCAGGAGATCCGTCTGGGCCACGCGGTTCGGGCCGGCTACTCCGCACCGGAGCCGCTACAGAAAGCCGGGATGAAAGCCTTCGAGGGCGAGATCGGCGTCCACATGGACCGGCCGACGACGCTGTTCTCCCGGGAACAGTTGGCGGCGCTATTCTCCCGATCCTGAACGCCCGACGGCGACGGCCCCGTTCCTGGCCCCCGTAACGTGTTAGTGACCTGGCGTGTGCAGATAACGTTTTTATCGACCGATGGAAAAGGACGGGCGTGGTAACACGCCGACGGACCTACGTCCTCGCGGGCCTGCTCGTTCTCACCGGCTGCCTGACGACAGTCCTCCTCGCGCGAGTGCTGTCGACGATCTTCTTCGCAATCACGGTCGCATACGTCCTGTTCCCCGTCTCGGAGTGGCTCGGACGCCACGGGCTCAACAGGCGGCTGTCGGCAGCGGTGACGACGGGTATCGCCTTCGTCAGCGGCACACTCATCGTCGTCCCGCTGGGAGCCGTGCTGTATCTGCGCCGCCGTGACCTGTTTACCTTCTTCCAGCAACTCCCATCGATCGTGACCCTCGAGTTCGGCGAGTTCAGCTACCCGGTCGAGATCGACCCCACGCTGACGGCCGCTCGGGAGACACTCACGGCTGTTGCGGTGGATCTGGCCGCTGAATCGCCCGTGCTGGCGCTGAAAGCCGTGCTGTTTGCGATTCTCGTCTACGCGATGCTCTGGCAGCCACAGGCTCCGAAAAAGGCCGTCTATCGGACGGTGCCGGCGTCGTATCACGAGGTCGTCAACCGCCTGCACCAGCGGCTCCGAGGGACGCTGTACGCGATATACGTCCTCCAGGCGGCGACGGCGTTCGGGACCTTCGTCGTGGCGTGGGTCGTGTTCTGGCTGCTGGGCTATCAGGGAGCGTTCGCGCTGGCCGTGGTCGCCGGCATCCTGCAGTTCGTCCCCGTTATCGGCCCCAGCATCGTCGTCCTTACCATCGCTGTCGCGGACCTCATCAACGGCAACATCACCGGGGCGATACTGGTCACCGTGTTCGGCCTCGTTTTCGTCGGCTTCCTCCCCGACGCGGTCATCAGACCGAAGCTCGCCCGCTACACGACCGGCCTCCCGGCCAGTCTCTACTTCGTCGGGTTCACCGGCGGGGTGTTGACGCTGGGCGTCATCGGCTTCATCGCCGGTCCGGTCGTCATCGCGCTGCTGGTCGAACTGTCGTCGCTGCTGACGAGCGAGCGGCAAGGGGACCAGCAGAAACTAACCTGAGACAGCGGTCGCCGAACGCTCAGTTCGTCTCCAGCGGTCGCCCCTGTGCCTCCCATTCGGTGAGGCTCCCCTCGTAGAAATCCACCTGCTCGAAGCCGAGATGCCGGAGGACGACGTACGTGTGGCTGATGCGCCGGGCGGTGTTACAGTAGAGGACGATCCGTTTCTCGGGGACGATGCCCGCACGTTCGAGAACGGACAGCGCCTCGTCTCGGGGTAACAGGCCCCGCGTCTCGTCGTCGACGAGGTCCCGCCAGTCCAGCAGGACCGCACCCGGGATGTGGCCCGCGTCGTACTCCTCGTCTTCGCGAGTATCCACCAGCACCGCGTCGGGGTCATCTGCCGCGTCAGCGACCGCGTCCGGACCGACCAGCGGCGTCGCGTCGGGACGAGCCACCTCGTAGTCGGTCGGCTCGACAGCCGGCGTCTCGCTCGACGTTTCCCGTTCGAGTTGCCAACTGGAGAAGTCGCCGTCGAGAAGGTGGAGTCGGTCGGGATCGTGGCCGAACAGTTCCGCGGTGACCAGGAACCGCGCGGCGAAGACGCCGTGGTGGTCGTCGTACGCGACGATCTCGCTCTCCGCCGTGATGCCGGCCGCCGAAAGCAACTGTGTCCACTCGTCCTTGTCGGGCAGCATTCCCTCACCGGCGTCGGATTCCGCGCCGTGTTCGTCTGCCCGGAACGAATCGAAGGGCACGTTCACCGCACCCGGGAGGTGCCCGAGACCGTCGTACTCCCACGCGTCCCGGACGTCGACCACCCGGAGGTCGGCACCCCGGTTCGACACCCACTCCGCAGAGACGAAATCAGTCATCGTCCTGGCGTTGCCGCTCCGCCCGCTTGAAAACTCCCATCGCAGCCGGTCGAAGGTGGTTGCAATTACTGCCGCTTCTCGTGAGAGAGCCGCCCAGTTCACACCCAGACATGGCACGCCATGGCCCGTGTCCGCTGGGCTGCTGAAGTACTGTCTGTCTATATATCCCAGTACAGGCAACATCTGCCGACACGGTGGACGAGTGGCCGAACATGCCGAAAGTCGTGGTAATATATGTTTGGTAGACTTACGATTCGATGCATTATGACTGAATACGCTAACGACGTGCTCGTCTCGGCCGACTGGGTCAGCGAGCATCTGGACGAGTTCCAGAGCGACGACCCCGCCCACCGACTGGTAGAGGTGGACGTCGACACGGAACTGTACGACGAGAGCCACGCGCCCGGCGCTATCGGCTTCAACTGGGAGACGGACCTGCAGGACCAGACCACGCGGGACATCCTCGACAAGGATGACTTCGAGGACCTGCTGGGTTCCCACGGCATCAGCGAGGACTCGACGGTCGTCCTCTACGGTGACAACTCCAACTGGTTCGCCGCCTACACATATTGGCAGTTCAAGTACTACGGCCACGACGACGTGAAGCTCCTCGACGGCGGCCGCGAGTACTGGGTCGAGAACGACTACGAACTCACCGACGAAGTGCCCGAGTTCTCCGAAGTCGACTACGAGGCCTCCGGTCCGCGCGAGTCCATCCGCGCCTACCGGGAGGACGTCGAGAACGCCATCGAGCGCGAACTGCCGCTCGTCGACGTTCGCTCGCCCGAAGAGTTCTCCGGCGAGATCCTCGCACCCCCTGGACTCCAGGAGACCGCCCAGCGCGGCGGTCACGTGCCCGGCGCACAGAACATCTCCTGGGCGGCCGTCACCAACGACGACGGGACGTTCAAGGACTACGACGAACTCGAAGAGCTCTACGCCGAGTACGGCATCGAGGGTGACTCCACGACGGTCGCCTACTGCCGCATCGGCGAGCGCTCCTCCGTCGCCTGGTTCGCCCTGCACGAACTGCTGGGCTACGAGGACACCATCAACTACGACGGCTCCTGGACCGAATGGGGCAATCTGGTTGGTGCGCCTATCGAGAAAGGCGAGGCTGAGTAAGCGTAAGCGCACGAAGCCTCGAATCGAAGCGGCGACCACCGGGAGCCGCGGAGAAGGGCGAAGCGGACGACTGACGCGAGATTCGACGGCAGGAGAATCTCGGATAGGCGAGCGGGCCGCGCCCGCGAGCAGCGTAGCGAAGGCGTTCGCTTCGTAGCGGAGCGGGGAGCCCGCAGGGCGACCCGTGGAGCAGGGCGAGGCTGAGTAAGCGTAAGCGCAAAATCGGAGACCTACTTTCGAATTTTTGTGGCGCTATTCGGTGAGTGACGATACCCGTAGCTGAGACAGTGACGACCGTTCCGAACGGCTATCTCCCGACCCCGAAATGCAGCGTTGTCCCCAACCGTACATTCAAGTCAGATGCGGGTCGTACACCCGAATGTGGACCGAAAGGAACTCGAACGGGAACTCCGCGACGCCTTCGACCCCGACCCCGACATCGTCACGGTCGTGGCCAGACAGGCGCGGGACCTCTCGGAATCGGACCAGTTCGTGACCGACTTCGGGGCGGAGCTAACGGTGGGGGATGTCGTCGACAACCTCGAAGACGCGCCCGAGGACTATCAACTCGCCGAACGATGGAACTGGTGGCTGGGTGCGCTTGACCTCTCACACGGCGGCTACGCGCGGTTCAGCGTGCGACAGGACATCGACAAGACATCCTGACCTGCCGCTATCGGAGTCTCTGAGTGCGAAAAACGGGGCGACGCCAGTCAGTGTACGCTAAGCCCGTGTGCCTCTCGTGCGTGTTCGAGGAGTTCCTCCGTCGTGTCGAACTCCTCACCGCAACTGCACGTGTGGTACGTCGTCGGGGGTTGCTGGCGTGTCGCCATGACAACTAAACAATGAGCCCCGAGTATAATAATTGTTTATGCTAGCGTGATAACACTGCCCAGCCGACGTGTTATCTTCACACAATACCACAACCGAAAAGACCCCCTTGACATTTCATAGCCCCTAAGAACCCGGATATCATCGTGTTCCGGTTCATAGATATTCCGCCTGCCCGGCGGTTGATGGCACGATTCGGTCAGAACCGACGAACGGAAACGGACGGGTCGCCTCCGTCCCGGTAATGGATGTGCAGTTTCTCGGCGGGGCAGGTGAGATCGGCCGGAGCGCCGTCCTCATCGACGAGTCGCTGCTGCTGGATTTCGGAATGTTGACCGACTCGCCGCCACAGTTTCCGGTGCGGACGCCGTCGCCGGACGCCGTCGTCGTCTCGCATGGCCACCTCGACCACGTCGGGAACATCCCGGCGCTGGTGTCGGGCGACGCGCGGCCGCCGATTCACTGGACGCCGCCGACGTACGAACTGGCGATGACGCTCGCACGGGACACGCTCAAACTCCACGGTGGAACGGTCAACTGCCCATTCACCGAGACCAACGTCAGACGGGTCACGCAGGTGTCGGAAACCCATGGCTACCGCGAATCGTTCGAGGCCGCCGGCTACGAGGTCACGTTCTACAACGCCGGCCACATTCCGGGGAGCGCGCACGTCCTCGTGGACGATGGCGACACCCGGTTGCTGTACTCCGGCGATTTCCATACCGACGACCAGCGTCTCGTCTCGGGGACGTCGGCCCGTCCGGCCGCTGACGCGGTCATCTGTGAGAGTACCTACGCCGATGTCGACCACGAACCCAGAAAGACAGTCGAGGAGCGATTCGTCGAGAGCGTCGAAACGACGCTCTGGGAGGGCGGCACCGTGGTCGTGCCCGCCTTCGCCATCGGTCGAACGCAGGAGATGCTGCTCATCTGCGAAGCGCACGACATCCCCTGCTACGTCGACGGGATGGGGAAGCAAGTGACCGAGATGCTCGGGCAGTACCCCGAGTATGTCCGCGATTCGGACGCGCTCCAGCGGGCGAAATCCCACGCGCGGTTCGTCACTGGCAAGGATGGCCAGCGCAAGCGTATCACCGACCAGAAGGCGGCAATCGTCACCACCAGCGGGATGCTCTCCGGCGGCCCCGCGATGACGTACATCCCCGAGATCCGCGGGAATCCGATGAACAAGATCACCATGACCGGGTATCAGGTCGAGGGAACGCCGGGGCGAGACCTGATAGAGACCGGCAGCGCCGAGATAGACGGCCGGATTATGCCGGTCAGCGCGCGCGTCGAGCAGTACGACTTTTCCGCACACGCCGACCGCGGTGGGCTGTTGGAGTACCTCGACAGCTACCGTGACACGCCGGTGCTCGTGAACCACGGCGACCGCTGTGAGACCTTCGCAACCACGCTCCGCGAGGACGGCTACGACGCGACAGCGCCCGAATTAGGTGCGACTGTCGCCGTATAACACGGCTATACAGGCGTTCTCTGCCCCGTTCAGTCCCTCTCGTCTGTGTCTTCGACGGCACGCTGTTTCAGCCACTCGTCGAGCAGATCGCGGACCGCGGCGTCCCGGTTGTCGCGGTGGTCGGCGAACGCTTTGTCGTCAATCGCGTCGAGCAACTCCTCGTCCAGTTCGATCTCAACCGATTCGAGGTCCAGAAACGCTTCGTCCATTGATTACGGGGAGTGGGACGGCCAGAGAAATATATCCTCGTCAGACAGCCGTCAGTCAGCCGCGTGACAGGGGCAGCGCAGGCAGCGAGCATGGGCCGGGATACCGGAAAACCGCCGTGCTTTGATTACGACGCTCGTCGTATCCCCACTCAGTGATGAGTTCTTTACAGCCCCTCATCGGTCCCCACCGGCTCGATGCGCTTGGCGCGTGGGTGGTAACCGGAATCCTCGTCGGTAGCACCGGACGATTCGCGGCCGCCGGCGAGCTGGATTGGGCAGTGCTCACGGCGGTCCTCGTCGCGATAGCGGTTGCGGTACCACTCGCTGCACGGAATCTCGAAACGACGGTTCCCGCGGAGTTGCTCGGGCTGGTCGCAGTGCCGGTGGTCGTCCGGACGTTCGGCGGCTTCCCGCAGGTCACGCCGTTTCTCGTTGTCGCCGGGGTCGCGCTGTTGCTGGCCGTCGTCCTCGACGCGTTTACCTCGCTGACGATGACGCCGCGGTTCGCGACGGTGTTCGTCGTCATCGTGACAATGGCCGCCGCGGGCGTCTGGGCGGTCGGCATCTATGCGACCGACACGCTGCTGGGAACCGCGTTCCTCGACGGACAGACCGAGTTGATGTGGGACCTCGTCATCGCGGCGGGTACCGGTATTGTCGGCGGTATCGTGTTCGAACTGTACATCGAGCGGTCAGCACGCATCGCACGACTGCGCGTCTCGGAAGCGGGTTCCTCCGAGTTTGACCGCTCGGAAGCGTCCCTTCCCGGGAACGGCACGCACCATCGTATCGCTGTCCGGACGTTACAGGCTGTCCTCGGTGTAATAGCCGTATTCGCGCTCGTTCGGGGCAACGTGACGCTGCTCGTCAACAGCGGCGGCCCGCTGGCGATAACGTTCCTGCCGGCGCTGTTCCGCCGGGAGTACAGCTACGCGATGGACACCGGCCTCGTGCTGTGGATCACGGTGGCGTCAACACTGCACGCGGCCGGCGCCCTCGAACTGTACGAAGCGTTCGGCTGGTACGACAGCCTGACCCATGCCGTCTCGGCATCGCTCGTGGCCGGCGTGGGATACGCGGTCGCACGGGCGGTAGAACGTCACGCCCAGGCAGTCGTATTCAATCGCGAATTCCGTGCGACCTTCGTCGTCCTGTTTGTCCTCGCTGTGGGTGTCGGCTGGGAGATCCTTGAGTTCGCCAGCGGCGGCTTCGCATCGGTGGTCGGCGGCGAGGCGGTCCTCGCCCAGTACGGAACAAGCGACATCGTGAACGACCTCGTGTTCAACACATTCGGGGCGTTCTTTGTCGCGGTCTGGAGCACCGCCCACTTCGAAGGAATCGCGGCCCGGCTCACCGGACGCGTTGGCGGTCTCGCGGGCAGAGAGTGAGCCGTGCGAGACCGGTCTGTCGCCGAAAACGACTCGGTGGCACGGCCGGACAGGCACGTATGGAGCAGGCACAGCTCGATTTCGACCGCTACTTCGAGGTCGTCATGGAGACCGACGAGGCACAGGTCGCAGAGATGACTGTCGAGCCGGGCCGGTCCGTCGGCGGGCCGGAGAACTACCACGCCGACAGCGACTAGTGGCTGTTCGTGGTCAGCGGTACCGGCGTCGTCACCGTCGACAGTGACGCCCACCGGGTCGACGCCGGCAACCTCGTCCGCATCGAGGCCGGCGAGCGCCACGGCATCGAGAACGACGGGGACGAGCCGCTGGAGGCAGTCAACTTCTACACGCCGCCGCGATAGCCGTCTCAGGTCGCGGTCCCGTCGCTCGGAGCGGACAGTTCGTAGCAGGTGCCGTCCCGGATGATGAACCCCGAATCCGACGCTGTGAGTGTCCGAGCCAAGTCATCGGTGACGGTCGACGCCTCGTCCGGTTGGCGGGTCGCGTCGAGCGCCGCAGCCTGTTCCTCGTCGAGTGACAGCGGTTCGAGCGTCACACACCGGTCGCCGTCCGTCGCTTCGACCGCGTACGTGACCTCGACGGGCTTGTCGCCGTGGACCTCGAGCGAGAACACGTAGTACGAGCCGTTGTGGACGTACACCGAACTGTTCGGGTCGAAGCCGCCCACGTCGGAGTCGTAGCGGTGCTCTCCCGCTGCTATCGCGTCGATGGCTTCGCGCCGGTCGCTGTCCGGGAGGTCGGCCACCCGAACCGTCGACTCGTTCCCGGGGTCGTCGACTTCGCTCACGCTGTACTCGTTGACGTACCCGCCGGACCCGCTGGTCTGCTCGACGACTGCGTACGTCGTCCCCTCGAACGCGAAGCAGTCGAACTCGCGAAGCACGTGCGCCCACTCGTGGTCCGTTACGTCTGCCGAGGCGTCGCGGGTAGCAGCGCCGAGTTCTGAAGCCGTCTCCGAAAAGACGCCGACGGTCGCTGTGTGGGGCACTGCCGCGGCGTCGACCGGTGACAACACCACAGGGGCCGGCGTCGGGGTGGCTTCCTGCGAGGACGGGTCGCCGAGTCGGGAACAGCCGGGAACGAGCGTACAGGCAACGGTGCCGAGGACGGTCCGGCGGGAGGGCATAGTCGCCGGTTTCCGGCCGAGCGGTAAATGCTTTCAGCGTCAGGCGACGCCGGCCGCGGCGTCCATCGGGTCCTGGATGTCGCCGACGACCTCTTCAAGCAGATCCGTGACCGTCACCAGCCCGACGACTTCGCCGTCCTCAAGGACGAACGCGAGTTCCTGGCGCTCGGCCTGGAACTGGTCGATGGCGTCGCTGACGGTCGTGTCCGGCGACATCGTCATCGGCGGCGAGGCGACGGCTTCGAGGTCGATGCCGTCCAGCAAGCCGCCAGACCCGTCCTGTTCCTCGCGCTCGTCGACGAGTGCGGGGATGTAAACGATGCCGAGGAACGCTTCCAGCGTCTCGCCGACGAGCGGATAGCGGGTGTGTGGCGTCTCGGCGATCCGCTCGGCGTTGGTAGCGTCGTCGTCAGTAGGCGACAGCGCAACGATGTCTTCCCGGGGGACCATCACTTCGCGGACTTCGCGGTCGCCGACGCGGAACGCGGAGAGGACCTCCTCGCGGCGCTCGTCGGATACGTCACCGCGGTCGAGGACGGAGCCGAGTTCGTTGCGCAGTTCCGCGCGGGATTCGATGCTATCGACTTCGGTTTCGAGCCACGCGCCGGACATCTCGACGCCGAACAGCCCGAGCGTCCACTTCGCGACGCCGTCGCCGACCTTGATGATCGGCGAGATGAGCCACGCAAAGTAGTACAGTGGGGTCGCGCCGTACCGACAGACGAACTTCGCGCGCTCGACGCCGAGGTACGTCGGCGTCTGCTCGCCGTGGGTCAGGTGGACGAGGTTGATGATGAGGAAGGCGATGGCCGCGCCGGCCCCGACCCCGGCCAGCGCGGAGGACTGGAAGTACGGCTCGAAGATGGCCGCGAGTGCCGGTTCGGCGACGATACCGACGGCGATGCTGGAGGCGGTGATGCCGACCTGACAGCTCGTCAGGTAGATCTCGAGGTCGTCGGTCATCTCCCAGGCGCGCCGGAGGCCGGGCTCGTCGAACTCCGATTCAGTGTACTGTCTGGCCCGCGTCAGCGCGAACTCGATGACGACGAAGAAGCCGTTTGCGAGGATCAGGGCGAGTCCTGCAAGCAGCCTGGCCGCGATTTCGACTGGTTGCATGTGCCGCCGGGGTTCACGTTCCGGCGGTGAAAAAGTGGGGATTTCCGGTCCAGATCGCGTCCCGGAAGCGCTGTCGGCCGTTCTCAGATGCTCTCGAAGTCGTACTCGACGCCAGTGAGGTCGGTCGAGACCTCCCAGAGCCGCTCGGCGGTTTCCTCGTCGCGCGAAGCGTCGTTCGACTGCTGGAACTCGGGCGCACCACGCATGTCGAACAGCCCGCCGGGCCCGATGTACTCGCCACCGATGACGTCCTCGGCGGTGGCGGCGTACAGCATCGGCAGCGCCCCCCGTGCAGCGGATTGCGCGAAGACGGCGTTGGCGATGCCCATGGCCGCGGTTCGCAGCGTCGACCCCATCTCCCGCGGCCCGCGGAACTGGAGGTCGGTGTCGGCGTAGCCGGGATGGCAGGCGACGCTTATCACGTCGTCCCAGCCGTGGTTGCCGAGGCGCCGCTGGAGTTCGTAGGCGAAGAGGAGGTTGGCGAGTTTGCTCTGGCCGTAGGCCGACCATTTCCCGTAGGAGCGCTCGCGCTGGAGGTCGTCGAAGTCGATCTCGCCCATCTCGTGCGCGCCGCTGGACTGCGTGACGATTCGGGATTCGCCGTCGGAAGCGCGGAGCAGGTCAAGCAGGTGCCCGGTCAGGGCGAAATGGCCCAGATGGTTGACGCCGAACTGCGTCTCGAAGCCGTCGGCCGTCTCGCTCCGGGGAATCGCCATGACGCCGGCGTTGTTACAGAGGATGTCGACGGCGTCGTAGTCCTCGTGGAGGCCCTCGGCGAACGACGCGACGTTCGACAGATCGGCCAGGTCACACTCGCGGACGTCGAGCGTCGCGTTCGGAACGGCTTCGCAAATTTCCGTGGCGGCCGATTCGCCGCGCTCGACGCTCCGGCAGGCCATCACTACCGTTGCACCCCTGCGAGCGAACGCCTTCGAGCCTTCGAGTCCCAGCCCGCTGTTTGCACCAGTCACGACCACAGTTCGGTCCGTCAGCGGTGGCATGTCCTCGATAGTCCAGCCTGTCATTGGCACAGGTACGGGCGCGAGACATTGAAACCCATCGACGGCGAGAGAGTGAGAGTCTTATGCCGTCGCCACTGTGTTCCCAGTGATGAGCGACGTGTCGGTCACCGTGTACACGCGCGAGGACTGTCATCTCTGTGAGGAAGCCGTCGAGACAATCGAGCAGGTCGCCGATGCTGAAGGTGTCACCATCGCGCTGGACCTCGTCGACGTCGATGAGGACCCCGGTCTCCGCGAAGAGTACGGCGAGCGCGTCCCCTACGTCTTCGTCGACGACTCGCCGGCGTTCAAATACCACGTCGACGAGCGACAGTTGCGAGAGAAACTGCAGCAGTCGGCGTAGCCGCGGGCGGGCTTAGATAGCCAGAGGAGACACGACAACAGCGATAGCAAACGGTGCCGTCAGTTCGAGTTCTCGACCCGGCTGATCGTGATGCGAACGCTCCCGAACGGCTTGAGCGTGAGCGCGTCGCAAGTGTAGAAACAGCGCCGCAGTCTCGCGGCCCGTCTCGCACCGACGACCAGACCAACGAGCGCCGCGAGGGCACCGAGACCGGCGAGCGGTTGGCTGATGGCCCACAGTAGTGCGAAAAACGCGAGTAGCAGGGCGTAGCTCGCCACAATTCGCCGCCACGTGGGATTCAATTCGGGACGGTCACGCGGAGCGGATGGTGGTTGCTGCATTGTCTTAGTCAGCAGGCATCTCCCTCGTCTCGTCGAGGACTTCGAGGAGCCGTTCAGCGCGTGGCGTCGCGGTGTAGTACCGCCAGCGGCCCTCCTTGCGTCGCTCGACCAGACCCGCGCCGAACAGCCGCGAGAGTGCCTGGCTGACAGCGCCCTGACTCACGCCGAGCGCCGGTTCTAGCTCGCAGACGCACACCGCCTCGTCGGCCCCGGCGATGAGTCGGAGGGCCTCGTAGCGGGTGTCCGTCCCGAGCGTCGCGAGCGTCTGTACGTCCGCAGCGAGTTCGTCTTCCGACAGAGAGAGGCTAGCGGACGGACAGCAGTCCGATTCCGGACCGTCCCCCTCTGGCGGTTGTGTCTCTGACTGGTCTGAAGACATATTAGCGTGTTCTAATATTAGCGTGTGCTAATATAATGTTTTCGCAGCGACCAATCAGTGTCAGCAACCCACGGAAGAAATGTGAGAAGGCGTGAGCCGCGTAGTCAGAGCGAGATAAAACCGGTTAGCACCCGTGCTCGACGGCGTCTACCAGATTTGCCGTCGCCGCGGCCGGGTCGTCGGCCCGCGTGATTGCAGTGATGACGGCGACGCCGTCAGCCCCCGCTTGGACGACCTCGGTGGCGTTTTCGGCTGTGATGCCGCCGATGCCGACGAAGGGAATGTCCACTGCATCGGCGATGGCGGCGACGCGGTCGGTGCCGACCGCGTGTTCGTCGTCGTCGATGTCGTCTTTCGACCCGGTGGCAAACACCGCGCCGACGCCGAGGTAGTCCGCGCCGGCCGCCGCTGCTTCCCGGGCGTCTTCGACGGTCGAGACGGAGCGGCCGATGAGCGCGTCGTCACCGAGAAGATCCCGCGCGACAGAAACAGAGAGGTCGTCGTCGCCGAGGTGGACACCGTCGGCATCGAGTGCCTGCGCCAGATCAACGCGGTCGTTGACGATGAATGTGACGCCGGCCTCGCGGGTCAGTTCTCGCAGTTCCTGTCCCAGTTCGTACCGTTCGCGTGCGGACCGGTCCTTCTCACGGAGCTGGACGACGCCGACGCCGCCGGCAATCGCGTCCGCGACGAGTTCGTCGGTTGTCCGGCCCGCCGAGAGTGACGCCTGCGTGACGAGGTACACGTCCCAGTCAACCATAGCGGGTCTCCGGACCGACGGGTCTTGTGTGCTGTGTGTTGCGTCAGGATTCTGTCTCGGCCGTCGAACTCGGCGTGTTCGCTTCGTCGGTGCCGGCCGTCGAGTCGGCGAGCGCACCGTCGCGGACGGCCATCCGAAGCCCGAACTCGGCGATGTTGCCGCCGTGCTCGGCCGTTCTGGCGAGGCTGTCGAGGGCGCGCGTGAGCCGGTAGTCTACGTCTCCAGATTCGAACAACTGTCGGTCGAGATCGGTTATCCGCTGGCGCACGGCCCGGCGCGTGGCGAGGGTCTGTCGGGCGGTCGTGACGCAGGCGTCGCCGATGATGACGCGGACGGCGTCCTCAACCACGGTTCGAACGTCCTGCGCGATGTCGTCGAGGTCGGTGACGATGGTACCGGCGGGCTGGCCGTCGAGGCGGTCGGCGACGGTACCGATTCGTTCGGCGTGGTCGGCCACGCGTTCGAGTTCGTTCGCGGTCGCCCAGAGGCTGAACAGTTCGGGGCGCGTCAGCCCGAGCGCGTCAATCTCGTCGAGCCGGGCCAGTCCACGCTCGAAGTAGCGGTCGATCATGGCGTACAGCCGGTCAGCCTGGTTGTCGCGGTCAGCCCACCGGTCACTGGTCGCCCCGGTCGTGAGCGCGGCCATCGCGTCCCGTTGCATCGACAGCGCGACGAACTGGAGCTGGCGAACCGACTGCCTGACGGATACCTCGCCGGCGTCGAGCAGCGTCTGGACCGTCACCTGCGTTTCGGTCTCCTCGGCGATGGTTACGCCGGTCAGGTTCCGGGTGACGCGTTCGATGGCCCGGTGTTGCTCGTCGGTGTAGCCATTGGGGGCTTCGAGGACGACGGACTCGACGCCGGCAGCGTAGGCCGCCCGAAGCAACTGCTCGATCTCGGCTGGGTCGTCGTTTCCGATTTCCAGCGTGAGGCGGTTCCGCGGTTCGGTCCGAGATTCTGGGGTCTGAATCACCAGCAGGCCGTCGATGTGCGTGTGGAGGTTGACCGTCGTCCCGGCCGTACAGCCCTCCGATTCGGCCCACTCTTTCGGCAGTGAAACGGTGTAGGTCCCGCCGCCGACCGTCTGTATCTTTCGGGTGTCCATGCTTAGTAGATGAGTTCCGAGTCGGTTTCGACCATATACAGCGTGCGCGCGGCGATGTTGACGGCGTGGTCCCCGACCCGTTCGAGGTCCCGCACGGTAAGCAGCAGCGCCGAAACCTCATCGAGGAGCTGCTCGACCGCCCAGCCGTCGTCGGTGTCGGCCTCCCGTTCGATGAGATCGCGGGCGACAGTCTCGCTGGCCCGCTGACAGAGCGCGTCGAGTTCGTCGTCGTCAGCCGCGATGGTGCGGCACTCTTTGATGTCTTCCCGCCGGTAGGCGTCGATACTGCGCTCGACCATCTCGGTGGCTTCCCGGCCAATCGTGTCGACGTCTATCTCGGGCCCGTGCCGGCGGTCGGCGGACTGCGCGTACTCGGCGAGGTTCGTCGCGAGGTCAGCGACGCGTTCGAGATCGGTGATAATCTTGAACGAGGCGGCGACGAAGCGGAGGTCGGTCGCGACCGGCTGCTGGAGGGCGAACAGGTCGATACAGTCCGCTTCGAGGGACAGATACAGCTGGTTGATTTCGTCGTCGCCGTCGATGACCGACCGTGCCAGCCCCTCGTCGACGGACCGGAGCGCGGTCAGCGCCGCGTCGAGCCGGTCGACGACGAGTTCGCCCATCGCGGCCACGCTCTCCCGAAGTTCGTCCAGTTGTTGCTGGTACGACTCTCGTGACATAGGTTACCCGAACTTGCCGGTGATGTAGTCCTCGACGCGCTGGCTCTCGGGGTTCTCGAAGATCTTGTCCGTGTCGTCGTACTCCACGAGTTCGCCGCCGGTGAGGAACACGGCGGTCTGGTCGGAGATGCGGGCCGCCTGCTGCATATTGTGGGTGACGATGACGACGGTGTAGTCCTTCGACAGTTCCTCGACGAGATCCTCAATTTTCGACGTGGCGATTGGATCGAGCGCCGACGCCGGCTCGTCCATCAGGATGACCTCGGGGTCGACGGCCAGACAGCGGGCGATACAGAGTCGTTGCTGCTGGCCGCCCGAGAGGCCCAGCGCGTTGTCGTCGAGGCGGTCGCTGACCTCGTCCCACAGCGCGGCCTGCTTCAGCGACCGCTCGACGAGTTCGGTCTCCTCTTCGGTGTCGTCGCGGCCGAACAGGCGCGCGAGCAGGCCCTTGTTGATGTCGCCGTGCTTGCGGGGGCCGTAGGAGATGTTCTCGCGGATGGATTTCGGGAACGGGTTCGGCGACTGGAACACCATCCCGATGCGCTTGCGGAGTTCGACGAGGTTGGCGTTGGGGTCGTAAATCTCGGTGCCTTCCAGTTCGACCGAGCCGTCGATGCGGGCGGCCTTGATGCGGTCGTTCATCCGGTTCAGACATCGGAGATACGTCGACTTGCCACACCCAGACGGCCCGATGAGCGCCGTGACGCTGTTTTCCGGGATCTCCATCGAGACGTCTTTCAGCGCGTGGTCGTCGCCGTACCAGACGTCGAGGTTCTCGACCGAGAGCTTCGTGTCGCCGTCGAACTGGTATTGCCGCCACTCCTCGCGGACCTGCTCTTCGCTCTCACCGGCCGTCGTCTCGGTGCTCGGCGAGGCGGTTTCGACCGTCTGTCTGCCGTTCGTTTGCGTGTCAGTGCTCGTCTCCGTGTTGATGCTATCACTCATAGTTGAGCTTCCTCCGGAAGTACGTCCGCGCCGTGATACCGACCGCGTAGAACGTCAGCACGACCATCAGCAGGATGAACGCCGTCGCCCACCCCATCTGTGGCGACCCCGACACCCCGGCCGCGATGACGGCCCACACCTGCGTCGGCAGCGACGCCGAGGCCGTCAGCAAGGCGTCGTTGGCGATGAACGGCGGCCCCGAGACGAAGCGGAAGCCACCGATGACGTCGACGGCGGCCGTCGCGTTCAGCGTCGACCCGAGCACGAGAATGAGCGGGGCGGTTTCGCCCGCGATGCGGCCGACGCCGAGGATGACGCCGGTGATGACGCCCGGCATCGCCGCCGGCAGGACGACGCTTTTGATCGTCTCCCACCGGGTCACGCCCAGTGCCGCGCTGGCGTCCCGGTACTCGTCGGGGACGGCCTTGATCGCCTCCCGTGAGGTGATGAGCACCAGCGGCAGGAGCATGAACCCGAGCACCAGCATCCCGGCCAGCAGGGACTCGTCGCCGCCCAGCCGCGGAATCAGGAACGCGGCCCCGAACAGGCCGAAGACGATGCTCGGCGTGGACCAGAGCGCGTTCGTCGCGATCTCGACGAGTGCGGTGAACTGGCCCTGCTCGGCGTACTCGGTGAGGAACACCGCCGCACCGACGCCCAGCGGGACGGCGAACAGCGTCGCGCCGATGACCAGCCACACCGTGCCGATGATAGCAGGCATGATCCCACCGGGTTCGGCCCCCAGCGGGATGTAGGCCTGCATCACCATCGGCCACGAGAGGCTGCTCGCGTTCGAGACAGAGACGCCGAGCACAGTGAACGAGACACCGGTCGCGGCCACGTGCAGGCCCACCAGGGCGGTGAAACCGGCCGCGCCGACGAGGCCGAGCCGCGTCTCCTCGGTCAGCAACCGGCGGGTAATCGTCGCCTCGCTGGACCGCTTTGCGATAGTCGTGAGCGTCGCCAGCGCGAGCGAGGCGAGGGCGGCCGCGAACGCGACCGCCGGGACGAGGTTCACCGGACCGACCTGCGGATTGACGCCGGCGACGGGCTGGAGAACGAGCGCGGTCAGCAACAGCCCGAGCCCGCCGAACACCCCCAGCGTGAACAGCGGGGCCTCGCGCTGTGCGCTGTCTGCCAGCGTCGGCCCGTCGCTCGTGAGCACGCCGACGAGCGGGGAGACGGCGAGGCCGCCCGCCGCGACCGTACCGGCGACGACGGCGGCGAATCCGAGCGTGCCGCCGAGTGGCAGACCGAACGGGGCGGGACCGAGAACCAGGAAGAGGCCGATGAGCACGACGAGCGCGAGAACCGCGGTCGGGACGGCCTGTCGAACCGAACCGGTCCGCTCGGACTCCGTCCCGACCTTTCGGAGCGAGCCGAACGAGCGGAAGAAGGTGACCGCCAGTAGTAGCGCGGGCGCGATCAGCAGTAGCGTCCCGACCGTCGTGTCGGGCGTCACCGCGATTGCCGTATCGAGGGCCTGCCCCTGTCGGTTGACCTGCACGGTGTAGGTGTAGGGGTACCGCAGCGGGGACCCGGTGACGAGCACGCTCACGAACGTCGCGGCGAGCGCGCCGACCGCCGCCAGCGGGAGGACCCGGAACAGCTGTCGAGCGCCGGCGTTCCAGTCGTTCGCGCCCGCTGGCGTGCGAGCGAACTGGATCGCGGCGAGAAGCGCCGGCGTCAGGAGGACCAGTGCGGTCAGCGCACCGACCGAAAGTCCGTGGAAGGCGTAGCTGACACCTTTGATCGTCACGAACACGACGATCGTCGCCATCACGGCCACCATCAGGAAGGCGTTGAGGTTGATGACGAGGAAAGCCCCGTACTCACGGCCCCGGGCACCGAACCCGGCCCGGCACTTCGCGGCCGACCAGGCCGACAGGAGCGTCCCGACCAGGAGGAACACCGGGATGACCGCGCCGCCGGTGAACCCGCCGGAGAGCGTCTGCGGGTTCCACTGCCAGCCGACGCCGATGGTGCCGGTCACGATCGTCAGCCCGAGCGCGCCGACCACGATGGCCGTCGGGAGCGTCGAGCCGAGGTCTTCGCGGGGGAGAATCGCCAGCAGGAACAGGCCGACGCCGGCGGCGACGGCGCCGACGAGCCACAGGAGCGAGCCGAACCCGGCGAGCGCTCCCCCGGCGGCGCCCCCCATGGCGAGGCCGATAGCGCCGAAGGCCACGCCGGAGAGCAGCCCGGCGCTCATGTTCGGTTCCGTGTCCACGAGGTCGAGCCGGGAGGTGACGCCGGCGACGGTGACCGCCAGCGCCTCGACCAGCAACACGGTTCCCAGCAGCGTCGCCATCGTCACCGGAAGGGTCGCCGCGAGGGCGGTCAGCGCGACCGTCGAGACGACGAGACCGAGCCCGATGCCGCGCACCCGCTGTGAGGTGACCGGGACGACGTTGGTGTAGGACGCGAGGCCGGTGATCCCGACCGCCCCGGTGACAATAGCCAGCAGCGTCCCGAAGGCCGTGGTGAGAGTCCCGCCGCTGGCACCGGGCGGGACCAGGTTCACGAGCGTGACGAGCCCGAGCGCGAAGCCGACGACGCTCAGCGCAATCGCCGTATCGAGCCCCCGGTCGTAGATGTTCGAATCCGCGCTGACGAGTCGGTCCGTGGTCGCGTAGGCGTCACTCATTGTTGCCCCTTCAGTTTCCGCTGCATGCGCCGCTCGATGTACTGCGAGACGATGCTCATCCCGGCGACGATGACGAACAGCATCACGCCGGCGACGAACAGCACGTCGACGGTGCTCTCGGATGCGCTCCCGTACTGGGTCGCGATCAGGCTTGTCAGCGTCGCGTTGGCGTCGAAGATATCGAACAGCGGGTCGGCGAACTGCGTCCCCGAGGCCATGATCGCGGCGACGGCCATCGTCTCGCCAATGGCCCGGCCCAGGCCGAGGATGACGGCAGCTGAGATGCCCGAGAACGCCGCGGGGATGGAGATGCTCTTCATCGTCTGCCACTCGGTCGCGCCCATCGCGACGGAGCCGTCACCCATCGACTGGGGGACGCTGGAGAGGGCGTCCTCGCCGACAGAGACGACCGTCGGCAGCGCCATCACGCCGACGACGATGCCGGCGATGAGGAAGCTCGCCCCGTCGTCGAGGAAGTTCGTCTGGATGAAGCCGTTCAGCACCTGGAAGCCGATGAACCCGTAGACGATAGAGGGGATACCGGCCAGGATCTCGACGCCGGGCTTGATGAGTTCCCGCAGGCGGTCGCTGGCGACTTCGGCGATGAACAGCGCGCCGAAGAGGCCGAGCGGCCCCGCCACCGCGCCCGCGATGGCGGTGACGACGACCGTCGCCCATATCATCGGTATCAGGGAGTAAGCCCCGCTGAGCGGGTTCCAGTACGTCGAGTCCGACGGCAGCACGGATTCGAGCCAGAAGAACCAGCGGGCCGCACCGTTTTGCTCCGGAATCAGCAGCAGTCCGAGTCCGTGTTCGAGAAACGCCGGCAGTGCGCTCACGAACAGGAAGAACGTGATGAACGCGACGGTCAGCACCGTGAGGATCGTCGCGACCAGCGTGAGCAGGCGTGCAACCTCGGCCTGATAGGTGACCCAGCCGACCGCCGTGACGAACACGAACGCGAGCAGCATGGGCAGTGCCAGGGCCGGCCGAAACAGGAAGACGAGAATCGTCGCCATCAGCGTCGTCGCGACTGCGCCGACAGCGAGCGTCGACCCGTCAACTCTGTCCTCGCTCGACACCGACTCGCCCTCCGTCGTAGGTATGTCCTCAGTCATAGTATGGAAAACCGACCGACACGGTCGACAGTCGTCCAACTGAACCTCAGTTGCGGTCGATCACACCTGATCGGGGAGCTTGGCGCGCTGCTCTTCCTGGCGGCGAGCGCCGAGCTTGAAGTAGTTGTTCGGCGCGACGAAGGTGTCCTGACCGAAGTCGGACAGGATCATGTTGATGACGGCGGCCTCCTTCTTCGAGGTGCCTTCCCACGTGTACATGTGGAGGTCGCGCGAGAGGGGGTAGGCCTTCGAGTCCAGGCCGTTCTGGTCGTCCTGGTAGCTGTAGGTCGTCCCTTCCCATTCCAGCGCGATGGGGGCCAGCCCGTCGGTGTCGATGAACGCCAGCGCGAGGTAGCTGATGGCGTTGTCAGCCTGTGCGATGGCCTGTGCGAGGCGCTGGTTCTGGCCGTAGCGGTTGGCGACACTGGTGTCTTCTTCGGGGTTGCCGAAGACGTTGGAGACGAACGACGTTCGCGTCCCGGAGCCCTTGACGCGGCCGAGCACCTGAATCTCGCGGTCCGGGCCGCCGAGTTCGCTCCAGTTGGTGATTTCGCCCTTGTAGAGGCCCTTGAGTTGATCACCGGTGACCTGTTCGACACCGGCGTCGGCGATCTCCTGAGAGACGACCAGCGGCTGGCCGTCCACGCCGACGACGTGGTCGACGAACTGCTCGTAGGAATCACGGTCCGGCAGTTCGTCCTCAACGTTCCCGGAGGAGTTTCCGATGTCGTTCTGGCCGTTCATGACCTTCTCAACGCCGGTCCCGGAGTGGGAGAGCCCGACGGTGAACTGGAACGGCGGCCCGTCCTCGCCGCCAGCCTCGAATCCGTACAGACCGGCCCAGTAGTCGGCGAGATTCTGGTCCGTGTCGATGTCGTACTCACCGTGGGGCCAGTACTCGGAGTCGCTGGCCGGTCGGTTGGCGTTCCAGTAGGAGGCCGCAGTGTTCGCGATGGGATACACTGTCGAGGAACCGCCGGATTCGAGAGCCCCGCTGCCGCCGGAGTTGCTCCCTTCGGCCGTGCTCTCGGTCTCTTCCATTGCGGTCGCGTCCGTCTCCGTCGACGCCGCTTCGGTGTCCGCACTCCCGCCGGAACTCCCGTCCGACTCGGAACCGCCGCTGCCGCTGGAACACCCGGCGATTGCAGCAATGCTGGTCGCACCTGTCGTTGCGATGAATTTCCGCCGCGATACGAACTCTGACAGCCCGTCTGGATCGTGCGCCATCACCAGAGTCCAGTGAGACAGCTAATAAGTAATCTGCTAAGATATCTATATCGTATGGCGTATTACTATATAGATATGGTGTGGTAAACAACCACAAACAGGTGGGCATATATCAGCGTCACCGTCAGCATTGGGCCGCTAGAGCCCCGAATGGGCCAGGAACGGACGGTCATCAGAAACAGGTGTGTTAGCCGTCTGCATCGTCTATACTGTCGAATATCGTCACAGAACGTCCGCTTAGCCGGCGAATATGTCCTCAAATATTAGAGCTTCAGTATAGTATATAGATATGAGTGGATTTATATCATCCCGTGAACGAGTGGCAGTCACATGGAGACACGTAAGGTCCAGGTGACAGGCGGGTCGACATACACCGTCTCCCTACCCAAAGAGTGGGCGACAGAAAACGACGTGAGTGCGGGCAGCGTCGTCGAGTTCCACGCCGAACGGGACCTGCTATTGCTCGCTCCCCAGCGGGACAACGGCCGCGTGGAGGGGAGTCTCGACGTGGACGGGCTCGAAAACAGGCACGAACTCACGCGAGCGGTAATGACGATGTACGTCAGCGGCTTCGACATTATCCAGCTCGAAGCCTCGCGGATCACGGCCGAACAGCGGCGGATAATCCGCGATGCGACACAGGGGCTTGTCGGCCTGGAGATGATCGAGGAGACGACCGACAGGGTCGTCCTGCAGGACCTGCTGGACTCCTCCGAGCTGTCGGTCCACAACGCGATCACGCGAATGCGGCTGGTCTCGCTGACGATGCTCTCGGACGCCGTCGAAGCGCTCATCGAGGACGACGACGACCTCGCAGAAGACGTGATGCAGCGCGACGACGACGTGGACCGCCTCTGGTACATGGTCTCGCGCGTGTTCCGTACCGTCCTCCGCAATCCGACGGCTGCCAACGAAATCGGCTTTCCGCGAGAGACCGTGTTCGATTTCCAGTCCAGCGCCCGCCAGCTAGAGCGTATCGCCGACCACGCGACCAAAATCGCCGGGCTCTCCCAGGAGATCGGCGAGATCACCGGCGAAACTGCCGACCTCCTCGACCAACTGGAAGCCGAGGCCATCGCCGTCCCCGAAACCGCCATGGATGCCCTGCTGACCGACGATTCCGACGAGGCCGTCGAACTGGCAAACGAGGCCCGGAACCGGATTCCCGACGTCGACGGGACCGCCCGCGAAGTCGACGGCGAGATCCGTGAGTTCGACCCGCAGAGCGCGCAAGTGCTCGGCCTCATCGTGGACTCGCTGTCACGGACCGCCGACTACGGCGGCAACATCGCCGAAAGCGCGCTCCAGAAAGCCGCACCGCGACCGCAATCCTGAGACCGACACGGATCAGGACGGTTCCGGCCACCCCAGAGACCGCTGGACAGCCGTCCCCCCTCCCTCAGTTCTCGACACCAGACAGTGAGGGCGGTGCCGCTTGTGTGTCGAGTGTATTCGCACCGGCTGTAAGGACTCGCGCTCATATTCGGGCACCGGGAACAGCGCCTCGCATTCGTCGCGTGCCCCCTCGCTCGCGGTCAGCAGCGACTCGTACAGGGATCAGGAGTGCACGGAATCGTCCGCGCACGATATAAAGACGTTATACTGTTAAGCTCCAGAACAATCCGGACCCGGGTTTTACATGGATTTATATTAACATGCCAGAGCCAGTCATCGCGTCGGTCGGGGCCTCGCCGCTCGGCCGCACGGACCTCCCGGGCCGTGACCTGTTCTCGGTCGCCCTCGCGGAGGCGTTCGACGACCTGCCCGACCCTGCCGATCTCGTCGAGGCGGTTTACGTCGGCAACCAGTCGGAGAGCTACGAACACCAGATCATGTACGGGACGCTGCTTGCCGAGTGGGCCGGCCTTCGTCACGTCCCGGCCGAGCGGGTCGAGGGGTGTGCCGCCGCCGGCGCGCTCGCGCTTCGGCACGCAGTCAAGGACGTCCGCAACGGCGAACACGAGGCCGTGCTCGCGTGCGGCGTCGAGAAGATGACATCCGCAGGCACCAGCGGTGCGACGGACGCGCTGTCGGCGGCGTTCGACCGGGCCATCGAGCAGCGCTCCGGCATCACCGCGCCCAGCCAGTACGCTCTGCTCGGCCGGCGCTACCTCCACGAGACCGACGCCACGGAACGCGACCTCGCCGAAATCGCAGTGAAGAACCACGCCAACGCCGCTCGCAACCCCCGGGCGCAGTTCCCGAAGGAGATCGACGTGGCGACAGTCCTGGAATCCGACCCCGTCGCCCCGCCGCTGAAGCTCTTCGACTGTGCGCCGGTCGGGGACGGCGCCGCGGCCGTCCTCGTGACGTCCGCCGAGCTGGCGGCTGACCTCGACCGACCGCAGGTGCGCGTCGCGGGCAGCGGGGCCGCCGCGAACAACATCGCGGTCGCCGAGCGGGACATGACCGACATCGCGGGCGCTCGCGTCGCCACCGAGACGGCCTACGAGGAGGCGGGCATCGACGCCGCAGCGGTCGACCTCGCGGAGGTCCACGACGCCTTCACCGTCTGCGAGGCGCTGCTCGCGGAGGCCGCAGGCTTCGCCCCTTCAGGAACTGGCTATCAGAGCTACCGGGCGCCAGCGGAGCGGGCTGACGGCTGGACGGACGTGCAGCTGAGCCCGAGCGGCGGACTGAAGGCCCGCGGCCACCCCATCGGCGCGACCGGGCTCTTGCAGGCGCTCGAAGCCTACGAACAGCTCACGGGAGCTGCGGGCGACCGCTCGGTCGAGGGGGCCGAAACCGCCCTGTTGCTCAACGAAGGGGGTGTCGGGGACGCCGTCACCGTCAGCCACGTACTCACGACGGCGGAGGCACCATGACTGACGGCGATCTCGATGCGACCGACCCGCGAACACTGCCGGGCTTTTTCCACGCCCTTGCTGACGGCGAACTCCTGGGCGGGGTCTGTGCGGACTGTGGACAGATCCTGTTGCCGCCGCGGCCGGCCTGCTACGCCTGCGGCAGTCGCGCCGTCGACGTCGAACCGCAGTCGAACGAGGGTCAGATCTTCTCGTACACGGCAGTCCACACGCCGCCGCCGGCGTTCGCGGCGGACGCCCCCTACACGGTCGCCGTCGTGGAACTCGCGGACGGTGGCCGCCTCCTCGGGCGCGTGGCCGCCGACTACGACGACGTGGCTATCGGTGACCCGGTCGAACTCACGGTGCGCGAGCCGACGGCCACAGAGCGGGAAATCGCGCTCGATTACGAGACCGACTGGCCGGTCCACGTCTTTGAACCGCGGTGAGGGGTCGGCCCCACAACGAATGTTGCTGGCTACAAGTAATTCGACGACCCGCTGGTTTCTCAAGCTTCTCCGGCGGTAAGATACCGATCTTCAGAACAATTTGAATAGACCAGTCGGAATGATGTTTATCGATCAGGTCCGGTGGCGATAGCGTTTGAATATGCTCAACTACAACTGATCGATAGACGCACTTTTCAGCGATGGGAGGTTATCAAATATTGGTGGCGATGACGAGATGGGGCCCCCGCTGAGACCCAGTTTTTAGGCTTTGTTGAAACCCTCAGCCGGTGAGAGGTTGTAGTAGGCAATCTGAGAGACTGATGCTCGACATAGCGTTTTCTCTCCCAAATATTAGAAAATCGGGGACGTGTTTAGACGCTGTAGAATATGGTTCGGACAGTACCGAGAACGTATGTTGAAAACGACTGTGAGTAACCTCAAGCTTGTCTCTACTATCGGTCAGTACAGACTAATCACAAATCATCGCCTGACTCGGAGACCCGTTCAACAGGTGTTTTACAAGACGAGCAGGTCTGTTTCTCGACAGCGATATACACCGAGTTACAGCTGTGGCACTCATACAGAAAGGGTGTTGATGTCTCGGATGCTTCTGGTTCGGGAGTACTCGCCGCCGGTTCTGCTGTCGGCGCGACTGAGCGCACCCACTTGAGGAGCGATTTCATACTTGGTTCTCGTCGGGCTTTAGATGTTGGTGTTCAATCCAGTCATATTCGAGAAAATCAGTCGCACAGAGTTCACAGAGTTTAACCCGTACAGACTTTCGTGTGTCGTCTCGTCCACGGATTTGAAGACTATACTCCGTCGCCGGCCGGATTTCGCTGTTACAGTTCGTACACATCATTATCGTATTAGTTCGGTATGTGGAAACGGGGGTAGGTAGAACCGGTGCTACTGTACACTCCCAACTCCATCAGATGGCCTCTTCCCTGAGAGTGAGGAACGCGGAAACCCACTCAGGCATAGAGGTCTCTCGATATCTTACCGTGTGACTCTGGCGGTCGTATTGGACCAGTCCGACATCGTCCAGTTTCGGAAGCGTGACGTGAGTGAGTTCGCTAGCAATCTGATCTCGGTCGTCGGCTGTCTCCGTCATGTCGTGCAGGCGGTCTACAATCGCATCGCGCGAGACGACCTGCTCTCCCGAGGTCTGGAAGAATTCGACCACCCGCCGCGCTTGCTCGTTCAACAGGGCTGATACTACGACATCGAAGCTATCGAGGTTCCAGTCTGCTTCAATCTCTTTGGTGGCGTTATTCGACATTAGCTGTAGCAATAGTACCTGTCTACCGGAGATGAATACTGTGTTTGACTGGTCGCTGTGTTTAAAACGGAGCCATTGTCATGTGAAGTCCTTGGCCGAAGAGAGCAAGGTCTTGCGAAGGACTGTTTCATTGCCCCGACGGATGCGTTTCGACACCGCTTGCCGGGAGATTCCGAGCTCGTCGGCGATGTCGTCGAGACTCGTCTCGCTCGGGCTTGCGAAGTAACCCCAGTTGAGCGCCAGCACGAGCGCCTCTCGCTGGTCGTTCGTGAGCCCGAGTGGGTGGCCAGTGGCGGTCGGCTCGGACAGCGTGTACGTCCGGCCGATGTGGATGGGGATGTGCTCTTCGATGATGGCATTATGGAACGTCGAGAGTTTGTCGTGGTCAGGGAACCGAACCCGAAACTGCCACACGCCATTCCCGGCTGCTTCGAGAACGACGGCGTTGGCGTCTGCGAGGGCTGCCAGTATGTCCGCTGGCTGGGTGGCCCACTCTATGTGGTACAGCGTGCTTCCTTCGACGTGGTCGAGCGCACAGATGGTCTTGACACTCGGCTGTTCCCGTACCGACTTTTCGAACGCGTCAGCGTCCACGCCGGTCACCCATAGAAACGGCATCAGCGCGTCCTGCATAGGGATGACGCGTTCGAGTTCGGCATACCCGTGTGGAGCCGGACGAGCTAACACCCGCCCGAGTTCGAAGGCCTCACCCTCGATCGTGAACTCCAAAATAACGCTCATTCCCACCTGTATGCGCTCAAGCGACATACGTGTCCCGGACAGTAGCCTGACAGCCGACATTACCACTCCAACGGCTCGTCGTTAGGACTGTTTGGTTCAGTTCGTTTCGGTCAGTCTACGAGAGACCGCTCTATGTTGTACACAATGCATTTGATGACAAGCTCGCGGAACTGTTTCCACCAGACACGCGACCGGACGAATGCGCCGTATTTCTGTTTGATCGCCGCGTTGACTGTCTCGTTCATATTCCGTTGATGGTAGAGGTCTGTGTCCAGTCGTGCGTTCCACGCCTTGTGGAGTGGGGTAAACTTCCGGTGCTTGATGATTGGTCGAATATCGTGGTTCCGGGAGAGCTGCCGGAGTTTCTGGTCGTCATATCCCTTATCACCAGTCAATACCGAGATGGACGCTGCGTTCCGTTTCACTACCTGTGGCGCGATCTGTGTATCGTGCTTTCGTGTCGTCGTCACGTGAATGTCGAGCACGGCGTTGGCCGCTGTATCGACCAACAGCGTCGTCTTCAACTGCTGGATGGTGAGGTTTGTTCGCTTCGTGTAGTGGGCTGAAGTGTGAGCTCGTTCAAACCCGGACGCATCGATACCGATGACACCATTCAGCGGCAAGTCGGCGAGTGAAACATTCAGGAGAACGCGCCAGACTGCCATCTCCAAACGGTCGAAGGCTTTGCAGAGTGTCGATGGCGCGGGGATCGAATCAAGGTCGAGGGCGTCGCGGATGCGGGGCATCTCGATGAGTTCGTCAACGAGGTCGCGGTAAGTGGTCGTCTTCTTCACTTTGAGACAGAGCAGGACGACGTGCTGGCGAAGCGTGAACCGCTTTCGTGAATAACGAGTCGAAAACCTTTGCACAGCACGGCGAGCCAACATCATAGCCCGTTCAACGAATCGAAGGAGTTGTGACTTCGGGAGAGCATCCATCTCCCTTCCAGCTACTCACCAGTCATGTTTGTCAGCAAGGGTTTCAACATGGCCAGTTTTTATTAATAGATCGGTGAACTGGTGCGGAAACAGCCGATCTTTTCGATGGTCACCTGAGCGTTTAGAAATTTTAAATCGGTGATATGATCAGCAATTCGTGCTGAATACAGGGCGCGTATCTTGCACACTCCGCTTTGCACGTTGACCGATACGGCAGCCTCCGCTGATGGTACAAATCCCAGATTTGCGTCGCTATGTCGCACGGTGAGTCACTGTTTGTGAACACGCATCCGAACATCCTCGGAAGGCTGCAACGTCAACTCCATGTTTATCTCGGGCCGAGGTGAACTCAACAGCTCGAATTCCACATTTCGGGCAAGCATCGGGATGATATGTTTCAACTCCATCATCGCAAAGTGCATCCCGATACACTGGTGGGGACCACCGCCAAAGGGGAAGTACGCAAACTCCGGCCGTCTGTCACTCCGAGCATCGGTAAAACGCTCGGGCCAGAACTGCTCGGGTGCGTCGAACCATCGGTCGTCCTTGTGAACCGTGAATTGTGGCAGTAGAATTTTCGTTCCTTCGGGAATGTGATATCCTCCAAGCGTTGTCTCCTCAACAGCCTCGCGGAACAGCATCCCCGCTGGCGGATAGAGCCGCATCGCTTCCTTGGCGACGTGCTCGGTAACGGTGAGGTCGGCAAGGTCTTCCGCCGTAGGTGGGCCGTCAAGCACAGTCGTGGCTTCCTGCGTTAATCGGCCCCGTTCATCGGAATGGGTCGCCAGCAACAACCACGTGAACGTCAGCGCCATCGCTGTCGTCTCATGACCAGCGATGAGGAACGTAATCAAGTGATCGTGAATTTCCGCATCGGCCATCGTATATTCGTGGTCGTCCTCCTTTTCCAGCATCATCGTCAGGAAGTCGTCGTACTGGCCAGGGTTCGCTCTCCGCTCTTCGATGAGCGTATCGACCGTTTCATCGAACGCATCCATAGCCTGCTTATACCGTCGGTTCCTGTGGGTCGGTACCCACGACGGTAAGAGCATTTCGGCGGCACTGAGTCCACTCATATCGGCCATGGTCTGTAGCTCGTCGGCAGCCTCGGTGATCATTTGCCGGTGCTCGCCGAGGTCGAAATCGAACAGCGAATTCGTGAGTATCGACAGCGTCAGCTCCGAGAACTCCTCGTTGATGACGATCTCTTCGCCGTCGTCCCACTCCTCGATCAGTTGTTCCGTGGCAGCAACCATGGCCGAACTGAACCCTCGCAACTGGTTCAGTCCGAACATCGGCTGAAGGAAGTGGCGCTGTTGTTTCCATTCCTCACCACGTGTGAATGTGAGACCTCGCGGTGCGATTTCGTAGCCGAGGAGTTCTTTCAGTTCGTCGAAATTCCACCGCTCGTAGGTGCCTTGTCGCAGTAATACCTCGCCGATGTGATCGGGGTGGAAGACAGCGACGGCGTCGATACGCGGAAATTCACAGTGGACGACATCACCGTACTCAGCAAGCTTGTCGAAAAATCTCATTGGCTGCTTGACGTACTGATGGGTGTTTCCCAGCACCGGGAGCCCATCCGGACCCGGCGGAAGCTTGTCGATCCCACCATCCGGACCTGAACCGGTGTCATTACCGGTCATATGTAATCTTATATGAATGGTTTCTAATAGTCATTTTCCAGGTAGAGCATAACATAAAAACATCCTCACAAAGTTTGCGTCACCGATTGACGGGTGAATCAGGTGATCAGTAAGCCTGCCGACCTATCGGTAGAGTTTCTACCAGATCACGTTGATGTTCACTTCATCGTGCAAGATAGCCTCTAAGTCTTGCACGCGATTCATGTCAGTCTATAAGGGTTCCACCTGAGCCTCAGGGAAGAGGGTTTATACTGGCCCATTCCTAATAGGAATGTTATGCCCAATAGGAAAGAGCCGACAACACTCGCTCTGGAGTATCCGTTTCCCGATGAGCGCGTCTTTCGGTATCAGGCGATGCAAGACGTGCTGTCGCGGTTGATTGAGGAGCCGTATGACGAATTCACTATTGGGCAGTTGGCTGAGATGGTCGACGGAAATCAGGCGACCGTCTCAAAGGCCGTCAAACTGCTCAAACAACTCGGTACTGTCCAAACGCGGCAAGAAGGCCGTAAGCAGTACGTGAGTATCCATCGTGACCGGCTCACGAAACCTGATCCAGTCTTATCTATCCCCCAGTCTGAATTTCACAAGCCCATCAGAGCCTTTGTCGACAGGGTTCAGGCAGAAGTTGATGATTTAGTTGGTGTGCTTCTCTTTGGCAGCGTCGCACGAGGCACGGCAGATCGCGCGAGTGACATCGACATTCTCGTCTTCGTCGAGGATGACAAGACAAAGGCTCGCCGAACTGTCCAGTCGATTGTGAGCACTCTCCAGCAAACGAAGTTTGTAGGTGACCGCTACAACTTCGAAGTCCTCGTTGAATCAACCGAAAGCGCGAAACGGATCGGCGATAGGCTACGGGAGCAGTTCGACGAGGGACTCATACTTGTTCGGTCTGAACAACTCTCCGATATTCGTAGGGAGGTGTACGCGAATGGAGAATAATTCCGTCGTCAACGCACTCGAGGCTTCCGAGCGTAGCTTCGAGCAAGCGCCCCGGAACGTCGAAGAGGGGCTCGATGTCGAGGAGGCCGAACTCGTACAGTTACGTCGGGCGTGTCGACTTCTGGCAGCTGCGTCTCGTCTCCTTGACGACGGCTACTATACAGTCGTCATTGAGTCATCATTCGTGGCGATCGAGCGGACAATCCAGTTCCGACTGATCCACGACGGCGCAATGGAAGCTTCCGAAGTAATCAGCAGTCATCGGAGACTCTACCAGCGAGGTGCAGCGATCGGGCTCTATGATGATGCATTTGGGGAGCGACTAGCCGAACTGTGGAACCAAAACCGGACGAAAACGTACTACCGACTCGGAATTGCTACCGAGGCGCAAGCAGAGGCGATGCACGAACTCGCTACGGAGATGCATCGAGACCTGGTTGATGGGAGTCAAGTACGTCACGAGTGTCTCTGCTGACCGCAATGGCCGGCCTCTCATACCATCAGTCCCGGCTTGGCCGTTAACCTAACCGACATACCTGCTTTCAGATTCATCGAGTAGCCCCCATCTAACTCATTTTGGTGGTCGGTTTCTGTTATAGGTCGGGCCGGAGTGCCGTTGCTTCTCGCGCCACTCCCAATCACGACTCGATAATAGACGAATTTTTCAGCGGCGAAGGAGTACCAGATATTGGTGGCGATGACGAGATGTTACCCCCGCTGAGCCCCTTGTGACGATGGACTTTTACTGAGCCACCATCTCGACTCCCGAACAGCAGCTAAAACGGTGCAGCGGGGCCTTCATCGGTATCGCCGTCAGCAGCGGCAGTGTCACTTGTCGGTGTCTCCCCGCCAGCGTCACCGCGCTCCAGCGGCCCGTCCCAGCCGTCGAGTCCGGGTGCGAGGCTCACGGCGTCTCCGTCGAATCCCTCGTACGAAGCGATGAGCCGGGCGGCCTGGACGCTGGATTTCCCGTGGGGACAGACCGTCACGATCTCGTCGTCGCCATCGAACCGTTCGACTTCGTCGACGAGCGACGGGAACGGGACGTTCTCGCTCCCGGGGATGTGGCCCCGCTCGAACGCGCCGGGCGAGCGGATATCGATCACCCGGACCGACCCGTCTTCGAGTTTCGACCGTAGCTCGTCGGCGTCGATTTCGCCGTCCATATCCAGCCGCTAGCGGGCGATACCTAAACCTTCACCGGCTACAGCAAGCCGTCAGCCTGCGCGAGCAGGATGCCCTCGATGGTGGCGTCGTTAGCCGGTTCGCGCCGGGCGACCTGCAACGCTTCGTCGATAGGGACCGTCGTCACCGAGAGGAACTCGTTGTCGTCGAGCTTCTGATCGACTGGTTCGAGCCCCTCGGCGAAGACGATGCCGCGGCGGTGCCGGAGCACGCCGGTCGAACACCAGAACTCCTCGATGAGCGAGACGCCGGCGGCCTCGAAGCCGGTCTCCTCGCGGAGTTCGCGCGCCCCGGCGGTCGTGTAGGACTCGTCGTCCTCGACGATGCCGGCCGGGAGTTCGAGACACTGCTCGCGGATGGTCGGGCGGTACTGGTCGACCATGACGAGTTCGTCGCCGGTCGTGGCAACCACGACGGCCGCCGCGGGCAGGTCCGCCCAGTAGTAGTCCTTCTCGGAGCCGTCTGGCTGGCGGACCCGGTCGTAGCCGCCGGTGTACCAGCCGGTCTCGTACTCGCGTTCGCTCTCGATGACGGGCCACTCGTGGGCCGGTTCGCGGGTCATACGTCCTGTCGGACCGCGACGTGGTAAAACGTGCCGTTGTGCCTGACGACGACGCCTTCGTCGGCCACCGCGCCGTCGTACTGCTGGCTGAGCGCGTCTCGCTCGTCGAACGGCGAGTGGGTGAACGCGCCCTTGAATCCGAACGGTCCGCGCCAGTACGGCTCAGACTGCCCGGCCGCCGACGGGGAGGCGTCGGCCAGCGCCTCGCTCGTGTACGGGAAGCGTCGCTCGGACTGGGTGCTCCAGTTGATCGCCGTGCCGTTGTCGACGCTGTACTCGCCGTCGGTCGGCGTGGCGACGACGTAGTAGGGGTCACCGCTCTTGAGGAGGCCCGGCAGCGCACCCAGCGCCAGTAACAGCACGACGACGGCGATGATGCCGAGCAGAGTGTTCCGTGTGACCGGGCGCATCAGACGACCTCGCGATAGATGCGACCGAAGGCCTGGCGACGGAGCGTGCCGACCGCGGCCCGGCGCTTGTCCTGAAATGTCGCCGCGACGGCCTGCTCTGCGAAGGGTGCGGCGTGCCAGACCACGTTGTCGACGTTCTCCGCGCCGACCAGCGTCACCTCACAATCGGTGTCCGCGCGCCACTCCTCGAACTCCGTCATCGAACCGACCTGGACAGCGAGCGATTCCGCGAACAGCACGTCGCGGGCGGTCTCGACGACCTCGCTGGTGACACGTTCTTCGTAGGCCTCCGCGTCGAGGCCCATCGCCTTCGCGACTTCCTTGACGACGACCTGCGCCGTCGGCCCGAACGCTTCGTAGCGCTCGCGGGCCTCGGCTGCCGATGCCGGCGCGAACTGCCCTGCAGTTTCCATACGTCCCCTTGCCGCCGGCGGGACTATTCGGTTTCGTCTCCGGACTCGCCAGCGTCGGACTCCGACGTGTCGCTGTCAGCGGCGTCCGCATGGGTTTCGTCGTCGCTATCGCGCAACATCTCTCGGGTCAGATCGCGCGCCTCGGCCAGTACCTCGCTGTCGTGGTCGCTGAGCGCGTTCGACCCCCGGTGGCGGTCCGCACCCTGCGGGAGATCGTGGCCGTGTCCGTGCTCGTGGTCGTGACTGTGCCCGTCGCCGCTTCGGTCGACGGTGTCCTCGAACACCTGCGGGAACTCCGTCTCGTCGGCGTACTCGACGACTTCGGTGGACAGTTCGTCTTCCCCGAGTTGGCCCCAGTCGGGGACGCGCTCATCGAGCCATGCTTCGTGGTCGTCGCCGCCGGTCATCGCCGTGAACGCGAGGTGGTTCGCCAGATGCACGTCGTCGGCTTGCGGGTCGTCACACACTGGACAGGCGTATCCCATCGGTGTGCGAACCGTGGGTACGGAGCCGTATATGCGGTCGGGGTCTCGGCGAAGTGGTCGTTTCGAGAGAGGTGTCTCTGAACAGCCAGAAAGCCCCGGCGGGCTGAACTCGGGGGACTCGCTGCGGGACTGGAGCGTCTCGCGGGCTTGCTGGCTCTTCGTGGATACTCGCAGCAAACGAAGAACACGGCACCAACAGCTACACACCCGTTGCCAGAGCCAGACACAGAACACTCACCTACAGCAGGCGGACCATCACGAGCGCGTCCTCGCCGTTGCTGTAGTAGTTCGGAATGGTCTTCCGGTGTTCGAACCCGAAGCGCCGGTAGAGCCGTCGTGCCCCGTCGTTGTCGGCTCGAACCTCCAGTTTTATTGAACCGGCACCCGTCTCGCCGATGACCTCCATCGCACGCCGCAGCAGCGCGCTCGCAACGCCCTGCCGTCGGTACGCCGGCCGAACCGCGAGGTCCTTGATGTGACCGAGCGGCGTGCCGTGGTTCGGTATCGTATCCGCGATGACATAGCCCGCGACAGCAGGCGGCTCATCATCGTCGTTGCCGGTCTCGGCGACGAGGAACCCCGGTTCATCGAGATAGCTCTCCAGCGCCGAAAACGGCCACGGCTGTGGAAACGACGCCTGCTCGATGCGGTGGACCTCGATGAGGTCCGCGCGGACGGCGCGCCGAATCGATGGCGTGTCCGGCGTCTCCGGTCCGTCAGGAGCGACCGTTGTCACGTGCGTCCTTCGGTGCGGACCTACATATGTGTTATCGCCGACCGAAGATACCCCGGTTTCTGACTGTTTGTCGATAGGTACTGATAATTCATGCATCGATACGACCGAGACAGGGAGAGAACGCCGGAAGGTTCTTTAGCCTGACGAGTCTACTTATAGTCGCACCCGTTTTGGGTGCCACCACCCCCACCCCCACCCCTCTTTCCAAATCTTTCCGACGTCGCCGAGTCGTACCATGGGTACTGTTGTGTCAGAGCCGACTGTACGCGTCGGGGTGAAGCAATATCGGCCACAGAGAGAACTAACGTCGGCATGGCACTGTTGGGGCGGACTTCGGATACCGCCGTTCGACCTGCGGGAAACGTGGGAGTAAGACTGGTTTCATTGCTCGAAAAAATCGCGGTCGAAAGGTGACCGCACTGTCTCACGGCGCTTCGCGCCGTTCGACCTGAAAACGATTCCCCGCTACGCTCGGAATCGCTCTGCTCGCGGGACCTGCGGTCCCGCTCCCAATACGAGGTTTCTGCGAAACCTCGCTTTAGTCGTCTGCAGGTGCAGCGCCGCCTTCGTCGTGCTGCTGCTTCGTGTGCGAGAGCTTGCCACCGGCGGCGAGGATCTCGCGTTCGCGCTCGGAGGCGTCGAGCTGGCCGGTCGCTTCCCAGTCGTCGTTCACGCGGATGGTGAACTCTTCCTGGCCGGAGCGGACGGCTTCGGCAGCGTCGTCGACGATCTCGATGTCGTCGCCTTCCTCGATCTTCTCGTAGGTCTCCTCGTCGATGGTGAGCGGGACGATACCGAAGTTGAACAGGTTCGCCTTGTGGATGCGGGCGAAGCTCTGTGCGAGGACGGTCTCGATACCCAGGTACATCGGGCACAGGGCCGCGTGTTCACGCGAGGACCCCTGGCCGTAGTTCTCGCCGGCGACGAGGACGCCGCCGTCGGCTTCGAGCGCGCGCTCCGCGAACGTGTCGTCGACGCGTGAGAGCGTGAACTCGGAGAGCTTCGGGACGTTCGACCGGTACATCAGGATGTCCTGCGTGGCCGGGATGATGTGGTCCGTCGTGATGTTGTCCTCCATCTTGAGGAGGGCTTCACCACCGACTTCGGTCTCGAGCGGGTCCTTCAGCGGCACGTCGCCGATGTTCGGGCCCTTGATGAGTTCGTCGTCGACGGCGTTGTCCGGCGCGATGAGGTCCGATTCGGAGTTGCCGATGTAGGAGTCGGGCATCTCCAGACCGGGGGCCTCGAGGTCGCCGAGTTCGTCGGCGAGGTCCCGCGGGTCGACGATTTCGCCCTTGATGGCCGCCGCGGTGGCGACTTCCGGCGAGCAGAGGTAGACGTTGTCGTCCTCGATGCCGGAGCGGCCCTCGAAGTTGCGGTTGAACGTCCGCAGGGAGACGGAGTCGGAGGCCGGGACGTGACCGATGCCGATACAGGCACCACACGTCGCCTCAGAGAAGTTGACGCCAGCGGCCATCATCTCCGCGGTCCAGCCCTCGCGGGCCAGCATCTCGGAGGCCTGCTTGGAACCGGGGGCGACGATCATCTCGGTCTTCTTGTCGATGTTGCGCCCTTCCAGCATCTTCGCGGCCGGGAGGATGTCCTCGTAGGCGCCGTTCGTACAGGAGCCGATCATGACCTGCTCGACGTCGACGCCCTCGACCTCGGAGACGGGCACGACGTTGTCGGGCATGGACGGCTCGGCGATGAGCGGTTCGAGGTCCGAGAGGTCGACGACGATCTCGTCGGCGTACTCGGCGTCCTCGTCGGGGCCGATGTCCTCGAAGACGTCCTCGCGGTCGAGGCGCTCGAGGTAGTCCTTGGTCTGGTCGTCCGTCGGGAAGATCGAGGACGTGGCACCGAGTTCGGTCCCCATGTTGGTGATGGTGGTCCGCTCGGGGACGGTCAGCGTCTCGACGCCGGGGCCGGTGTATTCGAGCACCTTGCCGACGCCGCCCTTGACCGACAGCCGGCGGAGCAGCTCCAAGATGACGTCCTTGGCGGTGGCCCATTCGGGCAGTTCGCCTTCGAGGCGGACGTTGACGACTTCCGGCATCTCGATGTAGTATGCGCCGCCACCCATGGCGACGGCGACGTCGAGCCCACCGGACCCGATTGCGAGTTCGCCGAGGCCACCGGGCGTCGGCGTGTGGGAGTCCGACCCGAGCATCGTCTTGCCGGGTGCGGCGAAGTTCTCCTTGTGGACGTTGTGGCAGATACCGTTGCCGGGGCGCGAGAAGTGGGCCCCGAACGTGCCTGCGGCCGAGCGGAGGAAGCGGTGGTCGTCGGTGTTCTTAAAGTCGAACTGATAGGTCTGGTGGTCACAGTACTGGGCGGCCAGTTCCGTCTGGACCTCTTCGAGGCCCAGCGCCTCGAACTGCAGCCAGACGAGCGTCCCGGTCGTGTCCTGTGTCAGCACCTGATCGATCTCGATCCCGATCTCTTCTCCGGGTGTCAGCTCCCCTTCGACGAGATGGTCGTCGAGAATTTTTTCCGTAAGCGTCTGTCCCATAACGTGCGTCAATGGATGGCGCGGCGGTATAAATCCCGCGTATTCCGTCGTATTTTTCATATAAAAACCCGCTCCGTCCGTCACTCAGAAGCGAGTCAACCGACCGGGACGGCGGTCGGCCAGACCGGCAGGTCTTTCCACGACACTCGCACAGAACCCCGTATGTTCAAAAGCGGGCAGTTCGTCGCCGATGCGCTCGGCGACCTGCGTGAATCGCAAGTACAACCGAACGGCGTCGACCTCACGCTCGGTGCAGTATACGAGCAGGTCGAACCGGGACGCATCGAGCGCGAAGGCAAGACCGTCGGCGACCGACGGGAACTCGAACCCAGCGACGGGATCTATCGGCTCGACCGCGGCGGCTACATCGTCGAGTACGCCGACCGCGTCGTCATTCCGGAAGGACACATCGGCTTTCTCCTCCCGCGGTCGTCGTTGCTTCGCAACTCCTGCATGCTCGATACGGCCGTCTGGGACGCCGGCTACGAGGGGCGAGGTGAGGGGCTACTGGAGGTCCACCATCCCATAGAACTCGAACAGGGCGCGCGGATCGCACAGCTCGTTCTCGCCGACGCCGCCCACGAGGGGACGTACGAAGGGTCGTACCAGGGCGAGAATCTCTGATCCGTAACCGCGGTCCGGAAGGTGCCCCACAACCCCGGACATGGTAGGCCATGCTGGGAATTTAAGTGGATTTCCTGAGTGCTATCGATTGGTGCTTGAAGCAACTATACCCCGGTCCATACTGCCGTCAGCCTTCAGTACCCGGAAATTACACAAGCACCGTTTTCAGGTACGACAACTGTCTGACCGGGGTTTATCATTGTTGCTGCGTGACAGTGAGACATGATAGTAGAATTTCACATCGATGCCCCCCTCTTGCAGCGAACAGCCGAGGCGCTGAGTAAAGCCGCGATACGAATACAGCGACTGCACTGCGAGAGCGGCGACTGCCGTGCCGTCGCCTGGATCGGCCCAGTCGAGCGGCCCGCCATCGAAGCGAATCTGGCCCAGGACGAGAGTATTACCGATTACGCCCACGTAGCGGCTGAAGGAGATGGACACTGGTACACACTGCACACAACTGACACGACAGTCGATACAATCGGGCAGGCGTTGTTGAACGCGGACGGGTTTCTGCTCGGTGCCGCACAGACCGGTGACGACTGGGTGTTTCGAGCCCGGTTCCCCGAGAAGAGTTCGGTGCTGTCGTTCCGTGATGTGCTCGTGTCCAGTGATATCAACATCGACATTCAAACCATCACCGACGACACGGAAGCCTCTCCCCAGTTCGGCGTGACGGACCCACAGCAAGAAGTGCTGTTGCTCGCGCTCAACCGTGGGTACTTCACCGTCCCGCGAGAATCGTCCCTCTCGGACCTCGCCGCGGAGCTCGGAATCTCCAGTCAGGCCGCCTCGGAGCGACTCCGTCGCGGGACGCGAACACTGGTCCAGAACACGCTGGCGGCCCCTGAGCGTCCGCTTGTCGGCTCGCCGCCGGAGTAACCGAATAAGAACGGCTCCCGGTCGGTGGACGCTACGAGGAGATAGAACGCAGAACTCTGGGAGCCAGCGGGTCGGGGGGCAAAATATTCCGAATGACTGCGTTCTGTGTTGTTCAGGGCGACAGTGTGCGGAGAGGCATCTGATGCGTCATCGGCACACCGGTTGCTTCAGACAGTGAAATAGCTCATCCGCTGTTATAAGAGAAGGGAGCGTACGCTGGAGTATGAGCTCTAACGAGGGGACTGTGTATCTGCTGCGGAACCGGGCCACGGAGGGGTCCGACGGCTGGGTGAGCCCCGAGCCCGCAAGTGACGTTATTACCGATGCAGTTATCGAAGCGACGGATCTGGCTGCGGACGATATTGACGCGCTGGATACGTACGTCGACAGCGAGTCACTCCGTGCGGTTGTCACTGACGGGACGACGGAGTCGCTGACGTTCGCCGTCGAAGGACACGATGTGACGATTACCGCTGACGGAGAGGTCTCGGTCGACAGTTGAATCACCCCGGCGCTGCGCTGTCCAAATGACATAAGACGATGGCCCGAGTGCCCCAGGTATGACCCGCGTCGCACTCATCGCCCACGACGACGAGAAGCCCGAGATGATCGACCTGGCTCAGAGCTACGAATCCACGCTGTCGGAGTTCGACCTCGTCGGGACCGGTACGACGAGCAAGCGAATCATGGCAGAGACCGACCTCACCGTCGAGCGCAAGGAGAGCGGTCCGATGGGGGGCGACACGCAGATCGGCGCTGAGGTCGCCGAGGGCCGGATGGACGGCATCATCTTCCTCCGGGACCCGCTGACAGCACAGCCACACGAGCCAGACATCTCCGCGCTCCTGCGTATCTGTGACGTGCACGACGTGCCGCTGGCGACGACGCGAGCCTCAGCAGAGTACATCCTCGAAGGGTTGGTTCGGGACGAAGCCGACGAGTAGTTCAGTCGAGAACCGACCGACAGCAGTCTGATCACTCCGCGTACGTCGGTCGTTCCGCGTACTCGATGGGGTCCCGTTCCCCGATGCGCTGGAAGGCTTCGAGCCGGAAGGCACAGGCGTCACACGTCCCACAGGCCGGTTCGTCGTCCCGGTAACAACTCCAGGTGTCCTCGTAGGGGACGCCGAGTTCGACGCCGCGCTCGGCGATGTCGGTCTTGGACCACTCGACGAAGGGCGCGACGAGGTCGATGTCGGTGTCGGGTTTCGTGCCGGCGTCGATAACGCCCTGGAAGGCGTCGAAGAAAGCGGGTCGGCAGTCCGGGTATCCCGAGAAGTCCTCGCTGTGTGCGCCGATGAAGACGGCCCCGCAGTCGTTGGCCTCGGCGTAGGAGACCGCCATCGACAGCAGATTGGCGTTGCGGAACGGGACGTACGAGGTCGGAATCTCGTCACTGTCGGTGTCGGCGTCCGTCACGTCCATCGAATCGTCGGTCAGCGACGACGTGCCGATCTGGGTGAGATGCCCCGTCTCGACGTGGAGGAAGTCCGCCGCGTCGACGTGGTCGGCCAGCGCGCTGGCGCACTCGTACTCCCGGTCCTCGGTGTTTTGCCCGTAGCTGGTGTGTAGCAGATACAGGTGGTCGTATCCGCGGGTCTGTGCTTCGTAGGCCGCCGTGGCGCTGTCCATGCCGCCGGAGGCGAGCACGACAGCGCGGGTGTCGTCAGTCATCTGTTGTCGTTCAAGCGGTCAGGTTCCCGGTGCGTCGTTCCAGAGGTCGACGTGGAGCCGCGGCGTGTACCGGTAGCCGTACTCCAGCGAGAGGTCCGCAACGGTCTTCCGGGTCGATTCGAGCTGGTCGTGCGTCTGGCCTTCCGGCATCAGTAACACATCGTCGTCACGCACGCGGGCGGACGCGGAATCGCGGAGTCGCTCGACGAGGCGCTCGATTTCGGCCATGTCCTCGCGGCCCGTGACAACGAACTTCAGCTGCGTGTCGTAGGTTTCGACGAGTTCGGCCAGCGTCGGCACGTCGAGCCGGCGCTCCTCGTGGCGGTCCGCCCACTCGCCGTCGCCGTCGGGGTCGCGGTCGGCCGTTGGCGTACTGGAGGCCAGTTTCGGGCTGACGCTGGCGAGGTCGATAGGGGCATCGGGGACGACGGTCCCGTTGGTCTCGACGGTCGTGTGATAGCCCCGGTCGGCCAGCCGCTCCAACAGGTCCGCGCTCGAATCGTGAATGAGCGGTTCGCCGCCGGTGAGGACGACGTGGTCGGCGTCGTACTCCTCGACAGCCGCGAGCACGTCGTCGACGGTGAACCAGTCGTGAGTCGGCTCCCAGGAGGTGTGATAGGAGTCACAGAACCAGCACCGCAGATTACAGCCGCTGGTCCGGACGAACACGCTCGGGACGCCGGCCAGTCGGCCCTCGCCTTGGAGCGACTGGAACAGTTCGTTGATCGGGAGATCGCCGGTCTCCGCGTCGGCGTCAGATCGTTCGATATCGATCCCGGGCGCGTCGTTTGCGACCGGCATCAGCGGATACAGAGTTCGCTGGTCTCCCGAACGGTGACGACGACATCCGACACCGTCTCCGGGAGGCGGTCAGCGAGGCGTTGCTCCAGTATCGTCGCCATGACCTCGGCTGTCGGCGGGTGGTCGAGGACGACCACGGCGTCGCCGTCGCCGCTGGCGTCGAAAGCCTCGACCAGCGGGTCGCCGGCCTCCAGCAGGAAGCGGTGGTCCCACTCGTCGACCACGTCCGTGATCTCGCCCTTGTCGACGACCCACCCTTCGTCGGTGAGTTCGCCGGTGACGCGGACGGTGATCTCGTAGTTGTGTCCGTGCGGGCGCGAACATTTCCCGTCGTGGTGTAGCAGTCGATGGCCCGCAGAGATCCGGAGCGGCCGGTCGCCGCCGACGACGAGTTCGCGTTCGCCCGCGTCGACGAGCGTATCCTCGGCCTTCGATAGTCGCTGAGACATATCACGGTATTATCGGTCGGTGTCTTAACTCTCACGGGAGCTGGCCAGCCAGTGTCTCTATACCACGGAGATGACAGGGCCGTTCAATGACCGGTATCAGCAGTCGTTGTCGACCGCCGCGAGTCGCCGCTCCATCGCCCGGAGATACTCGGCAGCCGCGTCGGGACAGTCGTTGTCTATTGCGGTGTGTACTTGCTCGCAGCCATGCAGCAACTGCGCCCGTAAATCACACTCCGGGAGTTTGTTCCGACTGACCGTCTCGGCCGTCGTGACTGTCTGTCGAACCGTATCGAACTCAGCCGAGTCGACCGCTGCTTCCCCCGCTTCGGCGAGTTGTGTCAGTACCGCGTGGACGTCGCTGGGCAGATTTCTGGGCACACGCGGCATTAGGTGTCCACGATGATAACAGCCGTGTTGGACGCGTAGCGGTTCAGTGGCGTGGATCGGTCGCGCTACATGGCTACTGTCGCCGGCGGTCATCGGCGTAAGGGATAGGTCACTGCAGTCCACAGAGTCGAGTGTGACACGACGTGCCGTCGAACGGGAGTTCGAGCGCTACCTTTCGGAGTTCGTCGACGAGACGTACGCGGCGTTCGACGTGGCGGCCGTGCTACGCGGGTCAAGCGGGAGCGGGGGCCGCGTCGCGGGCAAACTGCTGAACAACAGCCGCCCGCTGGAACGCCACGTCATTCGGCCGAAACTCCAGTCCTACCAGCAGCAGATACTCGATCAGTTAGAGCCGGTGTTGGATTACGCCGCCACTGACGCGGCGTTCGACGCCTACGCCGACGACGTGCTGGCCCGTGATATCTACTGGAACGGGCTCCGGGACACCGTCCGCGGCGACCGCAGGGACCGGATTCGGGAGCGGCTACTGGCCCGCCAGCGCTCGTTCGGCGACGACCTCGCGCCGCTGGTCGCCGCCGACAGCGACGACTTCTGGACGGCCGTCACCGAGTCCTACGACCGGGAGACGGCGACGGAAATCGTACAGGAACACCTCGAGTTCACCGTCCCGTTGCGGGAAGAGCGGGACGCCTTCGCCTTCGAACTCACCATCGACCCCGGTGAGGTGCTGGGTGGTTTGGCACGAGCCCTGCCCACGCTCGACGTTGAGTTCACCGACGAGGCGCTGCGGTCGATGCGACACGCTGAACAGCAGGTCATTCCGACTGCGAAGGCCGACGTGGAACGGGCCTACGAATCGTAGTCAGCGACGCCACTACGACCGTTTTGTACAGGTCCAGCGACCGGCTGGTGGTCCTCACGAGTTTAGTTCGAAAGTGGACACGACGGCCGTCTTGGCACGTGGACGGCCGTTGTGTCAGGTATTGGTGTTGGTGTTGACTGACGACGGCAGGTGTGGTTTACTCACGTCGACTCGGTCTCGGACTCCGCGAGACCGATATAGCATGGGAGCTTGGCAGCGAACACCGGTGACGGCGTTCACGTGCGGCTTCAGTACGTAGACCAGTCGACCTGCCATCGGTTTCCATGTACCCATATGGTAAATAACCTACGGAATATGTTACTTCTATACTGAGTAAATCATTATAATCTATCGTCAGTGACCAGAACACCGGAACACGGGCGGGGGCGGAAATACTAGAAATCTGGTAATTCTTTGTCACAGGTCGCGGGGGTTGAACGTCGAGGGAACGGTTCCGGCTTCGCGTCAATCCTCGAAGGGCCAGTCGCCCGTAATCCGCATCCCCTCGGCGAGGTCCTGGGCTTCGAGCGCATCGGCTATCTCCGCGGGGTCTTTGTGGGCGGGCCGCACTGAGTCGTCTGCCAGCGTCACGGCGAGTTCGGTCAGGAGGACGGCCTGCTCGCGGAACGTCCGGGGTTCCAGTTTATCCAGTGTATCGGCGTGAGTGTGGCCCCAGCCACGCCCCTCGCCGCCGGTCTCGCTGGTCACGTGATAGCCGGGGACGCCCCGCCGCACGAACGGCCAGTGGTCGCTGTGGGGACCTTGCTCCGGCGTGAGCGAGATCGGGTGATCGAAGCGGTCGGCCACGTCTTCGGCGGCGGTCGCCAACGCGTCGAAGCCGTGTGTGTAACACTTCAGCGTGCGGCCCTGGACGACGCCGTCGAAGTTGAGCACGGCCGTCACGTCGTCGTGAGCAGTTTCGTCGGCCAGGCGGTTCGACCCCACGAGGCCGACCTCCTCGGCACCGAAGACGACGAACTCCACGCGGGTCTCCAGTTCGTCCTCGCGGCCGGCCAGGGCGCGGGCGGCCTCGACGACCATCGCCGTCCCGGCCCCGTTGTCCATCGCCCCCTCCGCGATGTCGTGGGCGTCGACGTGGCTGGTCACCAGCAGTCGCTCGTCGGTGTCCGGTCCCAGTTCGGCGTGGACGTTCTGGCTCGTCGCGTCGGGCGTCTCGCAGTCGACACTGACAGTGATATGGTCGCCGCCGGAGCGACGCGACAGTCGCGCGCCCGTCTCGCTGGCGACACCGATTGCCGGAATTTCGCCGATGGGTGCGTCCGCCGTCCCGACGCTCCCGGTCGGCGGCAGCACGCCCTCGACGTGGTTGCGGTAGATGAACCCCGCCGCCCCGGCCTCGACAGCATGATAATACTTCTCCCGCCGGTGGATGTACCGGTCGTACCAGTCGGGCACGTCGGAGCGGGCTAGCACTATTTCGCCCTCGCAGTCGGCGTCCTCGAAATCCGCCGGAAGCCCGTGACCCACATCGACCAGTTCACCGGTCGCCTCGCCAGCCGGCGACCGCGGCAGGGCGATGCACTCGTGGGCCTGGGTCGCGACCGGCGACCCGTCGGCGTGGACAGCGCTGTCACCGCGTTCCCAGCCCTGAATCCCGAACTCGGAGAGCCGAGCGCCCCGCGCGTACTCCGCCAGCGCGTCCCGGGTCGCTTCTGCGGCCGCCCGTTCGCCGTCGCTGCCCGCCATCCGGTTCCCGATGTCGACCAGTGTTTCGAGGTGGTCCCAGCCGACCGTGCTGGTGAACGTCTCGCCGATCCAGTCGGTGTCGTCCATACCACGCAGTGGGGGCGTTGTGGGTTTGAAATTGGGGGTGCGCGACCGGCAATGGCCGGCGATTACGGCGACGCGAGCGGCCCGTACCGGCTGGCGACCCCGTATCCCAGAAGCGCCAGTGCAGTGCCAGCGAGGCCGAAGAGGAGCAAGGAGAGAAGGAGGTCAAGCGGCGTGACGGCTATGACTGGCCGCTCCAAGAGACGGTAGAACGCCGAAAAGAGCCCACTACCGAAGACGGCCGCGGCGAGAAACCCGCCGAAACTGGCGAGGCCGACAGCGAAGGCGGCGACAGTGCAGTACCGCTTGGACAGGTCGCGCCGCGTGGCGTCGACGTACACCAGCGCGGCGGCGGCCGGCGACACGAACAGGGCGACAGCAACCGGGAGGAGGGTCATAGTCGGACAGTTGGCCGCAGGGCTACATAAACTCGGTACCCGGTGGCGGGCCGGTCAGGCGCCCGGAGTCGCCGTCCCCGGTATTTTATCCGGGGCCCGCGAATCCGGCCCGTGCGCGCGGCAGTGCTTGAGGCGTACGGCGAACCGCTTGCGGTCCGGGACCGGGACCCACCGACGCCGGACCCGGACGGGGCCGTCGTCGAAGTCGAGGCGTGTGGGGTCTGCCGGAGCGACTGGCACGCCTGGCAGGGCCACGGCGACTGGGCCGATGACGACGTGCCGCTGGGACAGGTGCTGGGCCACGAACCGGCGGGCCGCGTCGTCGCGACCGGCGACCAGGTGTCGACGGTATCGCCCGGCGACCGCGTCGTCGTGCCGTTCAACCTCGGCGACGGGACCTGTGGCTACTGCCGGAACGGCCACGGAAACGTCTGTACGGACGGGTGGGCGCTCGGATTCGAACCGTCGGTCCCGGGCGCGTTCGCCGAGCAGGTGGCCGTCCCGCGGGCCGATTATAACCTCGTGGAACTGCCCGATAGCGTCGGGTTCGACGCCGCGGCGGCGCTTGGCTGTCGGTACGTCACGGCCTTCCACGCGCTGGCCCATCGGGCCGATATCGCTGCCGGGGACCGAGTCGCAGTCCACGGCTGTGGCGGCCTCGGGCTGGCAGCCGTCCAGATCGCGTCGGCGCTGGGTGCGAACGTCATCGCGGTCGATATCCGTGACGAACCGCTGGCGATGGCCCGCGATGTGGGTGCGAACACTGTTGTCGACGCTATCGCCGACGAGGACGTGCCGGCGGCTATCGAGAGCGAAACCGACGGCGGCGCGGAGGTGTCCGTCGACGCGCTGGGCCGGGCCGAGACCTGCCGGAACAGCGTCCGGAGCCTCCGCCCCCGGGGCACGCACGTTCAGGTCGGACTGACGACCGACGCCGAGCGCGGCGAGGTCGCGCTGCCGACCGACTGGATCACGCGCTGGGACATCGACGTGCGTGGGTCCCGCGGCATGCCGCCGTCGCGGTACGACGAACTCCTCCGTCTGGTCGCCGACGGGACGCTCAGTCCCGGGAAACTCGTCACAAATCGGGTCGCACTCGAGATGGTTTCGGAGCGGCTGGCGGCGATGACTGACTACGGAACCGACGGCATCGAACTGGTGACGGCGTTCGGACCGTAGCGGACACGCTTTTCCCGTTTCCGTCTGATCGTGGAAGTATGTCCGACACACTGCGCGAAGCTGTCACCAAACCAGTCCGGGACGCTGTCCCGTTTCTGGTCATCACTACCCTGTGGGTTGTCGTGATGCTCGTCCTCTACGGCCTCTTTCTGGCGACCAAGCCGAGTGACATCACCTACGACGCCTGGGTCCACGCGACAGTGTTCGTCGTCCCGGCTATCGGGTTTCTGGGACAGGTACTCCAGCAGGCGCTGTCGGGCCAACACCGGGCGTGAGCGGCCGCTCTCATACTGTCGGCTGTAATCGCGTGAAGAATATTGCTGCCTCGGGGTAGCGAATACCGTCACGAAGTTACAGCCCGCAGTCTCACTTCCAGGGGTTCGGGACCAGTTCGGCCTGCACCGTCGCGCCGACGGCGAGATGCGTGTCGGTCGTCGGCTCGGCGATACAGAGCAGGACGTAGCCGTCCGCCAGATGCTGCTCTTTGAGCGCCCGCGGTGGGCGGTGATGGACCACGTCGCCGGACAGCAGACGAGCGGTACAGGTCCCGCACGCGCCGGTTCGACAGCCGAACGGAAGCCCGATATCCGCGGCCTCGGCGGCGTCGAGTACCGTCCCACCGTCCGGTACCGAAACCGTCTCCGTCCGGTCGCTGTCCCGCCAGTCCAGCAGGACCTCTGTCATCGGCCATCCAGTCGCGCCGTCCTCATTGCCAGACGTCGCTGGTACAGTCCCCGTCGGGCCACCGGATCTCGTGGGCGCGAGCAGGGCCTTCAGGCAGGTCGCCGAAGTCCACGAGGAAGTCACGGTCCAGCGACATCGTCCCCCGCCTCGGGTCCACGTCGGCTTTGAGCATCACTGACCCCTTCTCGGCCTCCTCGGGGAAGAACTGGTTGTCCCACGAGGAAAACAGCGACGTCGTCCAGTAGAGGCGCTCGCCGTCGAGCGAGAGCTGGAGCATCTGCGGTCCGGCGACGATATCGCGACCCTGGACCTGCTCGATGTCGCCGAAGTAGCCGCCGATGGAGATGGAATCGGCCTTTCGAGGGTTCGATGGGTCCGAGATATCGTACATCCACACCTCGCCGTGGAGCCAGTTCGACCCGAAGAGGTAGCGGTCGTCCATCGAGATGAGGATATCCGTCACCAGTGCCGGCACCGGCATGTCCCACCCCTCGTGCTCGCGGTCGTCGAACCCGATGACCGGTTCGGCGTGATATTCACCATCCGATTCGTGGAAATGGATGATGTTCGAGGACAGCGCCGCACCGACGTAGCCATGCGTGCTCTCGGGCGTGTGCAGGAAGCGGGCCTCCAGGGGAATCAGGCCGTCCTCGCCGAGGTCGATAGTCTGCTCGACGACACCGTCCTCCCAGTCCCAGAAATTGAGCCGCTGGCCGTACTTGCCCTCCTCGACGTCTTCCAGGTCGAAGCCGGGGTAGTACGTCTTCGGAGCGGCCCACTCCGTCGACAGCATCACGTTCTGGCGGGACTGGTACCAGTAGTCGTAGTTCATCTCAATCTCGCCGGGCGGGTCCCACCGCCCCTGCACCTCGAAGTCGTCGTTCAGTTCGAGGAAGCCGCCGGGCAGGTCACCGTCGGCGTCGCCCAACATGGAAATCAGAATCTCACCGTCGGGGATGCAGTGGACGGTGTGGGGCGCGGAGAGGTCGTGGTCGTACACCTCCTCCGGTTCGATGACTTTCGTCAGTTCGGGGTCACGGCGCTCCTTTGTGTCAACAATGTGGATGCGGGAAGACCGCTGGCCGGGAATGACGAGGTGTCGGCGCTCCAACCCCTCCATGTGGCACGACGACGAGCAGGCGTTCCACCCGAAGTGGTGGAGTTCGTCGCCCTTGTTCGGCATCTCGACCCGGTTGATGATTTCGCTGTAGGTTTCCGAGTCGGGGTCTACGTCGACGACGGCCAGGAAGTCCGGCGCGTCGACGTCCTGACCGACGTGGAGGCCCATCACGTACGCGGTCCGTTCGGGCTCGGCTTCCTCGATGGCCGCCTGCGGAGTGGCGTATCCCGGTCCCTCGTGGTCGTGGTGCTCGTGGTGGTCGTGTGTCCCGCTCTCGGCTGGCTGTTCTGCGTCACTCATGCTAGTTAGTTACATGCACATTACATTTTAGCGATGTGTTCCGGGATGAAACAGCCGGTACATGCGGCGCGGTAATGGCGGCGTCCGGATCGATTCATGGGCCCATATTGGCCTCAGACCAGTTGCCGCCAGCTCCACGACGGCTCCCAGTCGAACAGCCCCTCAGCCTTCTTCGTGTCGATGAGCGCCGCGTAGGGGTTTCCGTCGTCCGTCGGCCGGTAGTCAGCATCTGGATACAACTCCGCTGCGAGTTCGGCGCTCGGCGTCTCGGCGCTCGTGTCCGGAGCAGACACCCAGACCCGCTCGTGGCCGTCGAACGACGCCTCGACGGCCCGCTCGACCAGAGAGACCGCGTCGGTGGCATGAACGTAACCACAGAGGGTGTTACGCTGGGTGTGGAAGTGCTCGGAGTTCCGGAGTCCGGGGAGCGTCCGGTCAGCCTCGACGAACGTCTCCCGGGCCAGGTCGTCGTCAACGACCCACGGGAACCGAAGCGACGAGATGGTGTTCGGCGCATCCGCTTGCCGGCGGGCGAACCCGTCGGCGGCGTTCTCCAGCGCCTGTTTGCCCATGCCATAGGGCGTGGACGGCGTGAGCCGGTGGGTTTCGTCGACTGGGAGGTAGTCGACAGTGATGGCGTCAGGCTCGAACCCGCCGCCGATAGCGCTGAAACTCGACGCCAGCACAGCCGTGTCGACGCCGAGTTCGCCGGCCGCCTCCAGCACGTGATAGCTGGACATGACGTTGCTCTCGTAGGTCCGGTATCCGGGTGTCTGTTCGGGCGAGGGGATCATCCCGAGGTGGACGACGGCATCGGGGTCGCCCTTCGCGAGTGCACCGTACACCTCGCCCGCATCGAGCAGGTCAGTCCTGATGTATGCGTCCGAATGGTCCTCCTCCCGTTTACCACGGGAGAGATTGACCGTTCGATACCCTTCGGATGCCAGGTGTTCAAGGACGTGCTTGCCGACACGCCCGTTCCCACCGGTGACAGCGACGGCTTCAGGCATACGTGGGGGTGCTGGGCACAGCCCCAAAACAGTCCCGCAGGGCCTACGACTCCATCAGCGACCGCCGAACCGCGTCCTTGATCGGCGTCTGGTCGATCGGCACGATATCCTGCAGATCCATTTCCGGGTCGACCGTGACCGGGTTCCGCATACTCTCGGCCAGCGGTCGAGCAATGGCGTACTGTACATCTGTCGTGAAGCGAAGCCAGTGCGAGGACAGACCCGGCGTCATCACTGGTACGGGAACGATAAACACCCGCTTGCCCTTCTCGGCGGCGGTGAGTTTCAGCAACGACTCGTAGGACCACACCGACGGCCCGCCGATGTCGTAGGTCTCGCCGCGGGTCTCGTCGGCACCGAGTAACTCCACGAGGTACCTGATAGCGTCGTCGACACCGATGGGTTGGCAGGGCGTGCGGACCCACTTGGGGACGAGCATCAGCGGCAGGCGATCAGTCAGGTCGTCGACGATCCGGAAGCTCGCGCTTTCCGGGCCGATGATGACCGCCGCCCGGAGTACCGTCAGGTCGAACGAGCCCTCTGCAAGTACTGACTCGACTTCGCGCCGCGACGCCAAATGGGGTGAGAGGTTCTCCTCGTCACCGCTGATACCGCTGAGATAGACGACCCTGTCGACGCCCGCAGCCGACGCCGAGTCGGCGAACCGGCGGGCGTAGCGACGGTCTAACTCGGCGAAGTTCTCGGAGGTGAGCGAGTGGATAAGGTAGTATGCGACGTCGATATCGTCACAGAGGCCATCGAGGGACTCTGGCTCGCCAAGGTCGCCCTCAAACGGCTCAACCCCGTCAGGGAAGGATTCCTCGCTCGCGCTCCGTGAGAAAGCCACCACCTCGTGGCCTGCTTCGTTCAGGGCACGAACCAGTCGCTGTCCGATGAATCCGGTCGCACCCACAACGAGCACACGCATGTGTTCGTACCTCGGCTCGGAACCCCAAGGACGTTGCGGCGGTCACGCGTGAGTCGCTCCGGATAGGGTGGGAACCGCTAGGTTCGAAACGAAGAACAGTGGCTATCGCTCTAGACCCTGCATCGGATAGCGCCGTTGCTTTCCGTCCGAATTTAATAGTCACTGGCGAAACCACATACAAATATGGGGGCAAGAGTGCCATATTCTCCCTATAGCAAACTAAATGTGCCAGTTTCAAGGCTAAAAAGAGTTTTACTTATATATCCTCTATTTCATAGTTATCAACGGCGTTATTTGGAGGGGGAAAACTACCAAAAAAGTGTAAAAGAGTTTCGAGCACTCCGAAAGTGGTACTCTGACCAGAAACAGACCTGTAGCAACGTCCCGTCGCCCAAATTAGTACAGAGTGTCTACAATCGAATCATCGAGGTCCGCGAACCGGTCGTATGATCGAGTCCCCCTTTCCTCTCGGGTCCGATGATGAACGGATTCATCCCGACGACGCGGACGGACTCACCGGCGGCCAAGAGGACCGCGATGCTAGTCTGGACTGATTCACTTAGCATGAACGTGACCACCGCCTACTCGGGTATGAGCTTCGTAACGGGCGGCCAGAAGACGCGCGATGAAGTATGTCTGATTGGCTCCGGGTAGGTCGGTATCGGCATCGGCGGAGACCAGTTCGTCCAGGTCGGCAGTGGCTCGCCCGTTCGGGGAGTACCGGTCGCTGTCGAAATCAAGTATCGCGTCACGGGGGATATTAGCGTTCTCAAGCACTGCGGACTCGTCGATGGCCGCGTCGTAAATTGCCACCTGGGTCTCGCGTTCGAAGCCGTGTGTTTTGATGAGCAGACTTTGCTCTTCGCTTCCAGTGACTGTGCCGTTGGATCACTCAGAGCCTCTGATTAGCCGAGAGCCCGCTAGTCGTGCAGATCCATCGGTTCACCGGCATCGCCACGGAGATACTCAATATGTCTGAAAGTATGTCCGATGATTTGGAACGGCTCGAATAACGGATGTACGCTCGTTAGACACGGGAAGGAGAGACGAAATTTACCGGAATAGGCCTTCCTATCGTGGTCTGCCGGTAGACAGAGTCTACTCCGAGCGAGCGCAAATAACAGCTATCCGGGTGCAGTCGTTGTCCCCCGATATGGAACCAGGGGATGGCAATCAATTGTCCCGACTGCCCGGACTGTGACCGTCGGTTTCGTGGACCAGTGTGTGAGGTTCCAGCTCGAACTGATTCCTCAATCTCGGGTAGCTGGTCACGGGTAGATGGTCCAGTGAATGCCGATATCATAATTATTATTACTTCCGGACTGGACCCCAAGGTGTATGCCAGCGAAGATCAGCGTCCACAGCGGCCAATCTATCGACCGGATTTCCGAGAACATCTACGGTCACTTCGCGGAGCATCTCGGTCGATGTATATACGGCGGCATCTGGGTCGGCGACGACGACCGCGTACCGACCGAGGAGGGCATCCGCATGGACACCGTCGAGCTACTGCAAGACCTTGACATGCCTGTCCTGCGGTGGCCCGGCGGCTGTTTCGCCGACGACTACCACTGGGAAGACGGCGTCGGCCCGCGCGAGGAGCGGCCGACGCGACGAAACCTCTGGTGGGCGCAGGGTCGGGAAGAGCGCTACGTGGAAACCAACGAATTCGGAACCGACGAGTTCCTCGAACTCTGCCGGCTGGTCAACACCGACCCGTATCTGGCGGTCAACGTCGGTTCCGCGACCCCCGAGGAGGCTCTCGACTGGATCGAGTACTGCAACTCCGACGGCGATACGGACCTGACTAAACGGCGTGCTGAGAACGGCCACGAAGAGCCATACGATGTCACGTACTGGGGCATCGGCAACGAGAACTGGGGCTGTGGCGGCCGCTTTGCGCCCGACGAGTACGCCGACCAGTACCGCCGTTTCGCGAACTACCTCAACGGCTTCGACGACCACATCAACCCCGGCTCGACGGAGTTCATCGCCTGCGGGCACATCACCGAAGAGTGGAACGAGGCGTTCTTCGAGCGACTCGACGGCGGAATGGAGTTCGGCCCCGGGACCTTCCTGGGGATGGGGTCGCCGTACAAACTGCTGGATCACTTCTCGGTCCACCGGTACTATCAGGCCGGCGACGACGCCGACTTCTCGGACGAGCAGCACTACCGGCTGTTCGCCCGAGCAGAAAAGATCGCGGACGACATCGACAGCGCGGCCGAGACGATTTCGGCGTACGTCCCGCGGGGAGACGTCGGAATCATGGTCGACGAGTGGGGGACCTGGCACCCGCAGGCGACGCCGGACAACGGCCTCGAACAGAAAAACACTGTCCGGGACGCGCTTGCGGCGGCGGGTGTTTTCGACATCATGCACGAGCGAGCCGACGTCGTCTCGATGGCAAACATCGCCCAGACGGTCAACGTCCTCCAGTGTCTCGTCCAGACAGACGAGGACAGCGCGTGGACGACGCCGACCTATCAGGTGTTCGATCTGTATCAGAACCACAGCGGGAACACGGCCGTCGAGGCGAACGTCAACGCGGACAAGAAGTACTTCGACGAGGAGGACCACGACGTACCCCTGGTCTCGGCATCGGCATCCGTCGGCGACGACGAGCTGTTCGTCACTGCGTCGAACCGAACCATCGAACAGACCGAGACGGTCGAAGTCGAGGTCGACGGGGCGTTCGGCAACCCCTCGGGAACAGCCTTGTTCCGGGAGAAAGGCCCCAGAGCGTACTCGACGGCGGACAACGCGGCCGAGTTCAAGGCTGAAGACATCTCCGTCTCCGAAGCTGGCGAAGGAAGCTACGCCGTCGACATCCCGGCATCGTCGGTCGTCGGCGTCACGTTCACGAAGTAACGGTCGCGGGGACAGCCACCGCCAGAGTGACCGATACGCCAGTCATCGGGGGTCGGTCCGGCCGATTGCCGGACCTGATCCTCTGTACCGTTGATGCACGCACTTGAAGCAAACTGCGAGTTCCGGTCTAGCTGGTCATCAGCACATCCCTGGCGCTGCGTACGGCCGTTCTGTTCCGGTAGTCGGGAACCGAGGAAGGCAGTCGCCGTGCTGTCGGTCGCTATCACGCGCGGCCACCTTCTGATATCACTATCTACCAACCCACTTGGCCCTAATCTTCCACGCTTTATATCCAAGTTAGGGCATTATAGATGTGTTATTTCTCATATATACCCCTATTTAGTGTTTTAATATAGTTTTCCCCAGTGTTGTCCTAGCTGAACCGAAATTTGAATATGTATTCGGAAAAGCGCCTATGGACCTGATTCAGATGTGCTCACTCTGTTGGGCGCATCTGGCAGGGCTCAAACCGCTCTTGTGCTGCTATTCGCTCGTCACGTCTGTGCCTCGCGGAATGGCGGGCGGCGAGAGATTTGAACCACAGTCATTACCGCTACACTTCCTGATTCAAATCCTCGCTGCCGATTCGCTCACCGCTCGTAAAACTCGGGTCCGCTACACGGGCGGCGAGGGATTTGAACCGAAACCAGACGTGCTCGCTCCGCTGCGCGCGACTGGCAGGGTTCAAATCACTCTTCGGTTCGAGATTCGACTCCTCATGTCCGTTCGTCGTCAGAATCACGGGCGGCGAGGGATTTGAACCCCCGACCATCTGGTCCGGAACCAGGCGTTCTGTCCGCTGAACTAGCCGCCCACAAAAGGTGCTATCAGACTGTCCGTCTTAACGGTTGTGAACCCCAGCGTCAGGGCGACTCGCCGGTCTCGATAGTGAACTCGCTGGTCGGATAGGCGACACAGGTCAGGCAGTACCCTTCCTCCATGTCGTCGTCCATCAGCGAGTCGTTGTTGCTGTGGCGGATATAGTCCGTCGCCGGGCCGTCTTCGATGTGGCCGGCACAGGAGATACACTGGCCCTCGCGGCAGGCGTAGGGGAGGTCCCAACCCTCCTCTTCGCCGGCGTCCAGAATCGTCTCGTTGTTGGCGACTTCGATTGTCTCGCCCTCCTTGGCGAATTCGATCTCGTAGTACTCGACCTCGTCGTCGGCGATATCGTCGGGGTCGAAGCCTTCGTCTTCTTCCTCGGCCTCTTCACCTTCGCCGAGTTCGCCTTCGGCCTCACCAGCCGGAATCGCGGTGGCACCGCCACCACCGATAGAGCGGTTGTACGGCTCCGGAAAGTCCGTCTCGGGGACCGTCGCGGCCCGCTGCTCGAGAACCTCCTGAGAGATGTCTTCCGGTGCCTCCCAACCGGTCCCTTTGGCGTAGTGGAGCGCGACCACCAACAGGGTGAGCGTGCCCCCGGCGGCGAGTCCAACGAGTTCTACCATGTGCACGGCTATGGAATACTGGTTTAATTAGCTGTTGTTTCAGCGCGCGAATACCGCCGACACCGCTTGACGGAGCAGCCCTCTACCCCGAACGGGAGCACAGGAAGCTATCCGCTATCGGCCGTATTCCTATTCCCGGCGCGGAACGTCGTGGCGACCGAAGCCGTACCGGAGTCGGCTGGCGAGGCGGCGCGAGAACCGGCCGTCGTCGGCCCGCGAACCGAACCGCTCGGCCAGCGCCTGGTAGATGAGCGGCACCGGGACCTCCTGTTCGAGCGCCTCCTGAACGGTCCAGGTGCCGGTCGATCCGCCCTCGACGCGGTCAGCGACGTCGCCGAGGTCGTTGCCCTCCTCGCGGAACGCCTCCTCGCAGAGTTCCAGCAGCCACGAGCGGATGACGGCCCCGTTGTTCCAGGTGTTTGCGACCGATTCCAGATCGAGGTCGTACCGGCCGTTAGCCAGTAGTTCGAAGCCCTCGCCGTAGGTCTGCATCAGCGCGTACTCGACGCCGTTGTGAACCATCTTGACGTAGTGACCGGAGCCGGCTGGCCCCATGCGGTCGTGGCCGTCGGGGCCGGTCGCGACGGCGTCGAAGACGGGGACCAGTTCGTCGTAGGCCCACTGCGGGCCGCCGACCATCAGCGAGAAGCCCAGTTCCGCACCGGCCGGCCCGCCGGAGGTGCCACAGTCGAGGTACGCGGCGTCAGTCGACTCGGCGCGGCGGACCGAGTCCTCGAAGTAAGAGTTCCCGCCGTCGACCACGACGTCGTCGCCGTCGAGTGTCGGAGCCAACTCGTCCAGCGCGGCGTCGACCGGGTCACCGGCCGGGACCATCAGCCAGATGCGCTTCTCCGGGCCGAGCTGTTCGGCGAGATCCTCGATTGAGGACGCCGGTCGAGCCCCGGCGTCGGCCGCCTCGGCGACGCTCTCCTCGTCGATATCGAAGACGACGACCTCGTGGCCGGCTTCCAGTACGCGGTCGACGACGATGCGGCCCATGCGTCCGAGTCCGATGACGCCAAGTTCCATACCGGGGGGTCGCCGACCGAACAGGTAGGGGTTGCGGTTCGTCGTACTGCCGGCTGTCCCTCGGTGTAGATATCTACCATCCCGAGGCATTTTCCTCACCTGAGTACAGCCGGCAGTATCCGGAAAAGCGTAGCACGGACACCACCCGTGCCGTCGTCAGTCATGGCGCCGTCACCAACCGGCTGTCTCGGAAGCGGTCGTGGGGAGCGAGTGATTGCCACGAATGCTGTCCCGTACTGCACTGAGTAGTCCAGTTCTGGAACGCAAAAAATCTACGGAATACAATCACATCATCCGTGATAATTCGGGGACCATCGCCGTTTTGTTCCGGCCACTCCTGGTGGGAATATGGTCGACCGCATACGCGAACACGCCCGGATTCTCGTCGACTGGAGCGCTCGCATCGACGCGGGCGACGACGTGGTCGTGGCCGTCGAGGACGGGGCCCACGACCTCGCAGTCGCCGTGGCCGAGCAGCTCGGCGACCGCGGCGCGAACCTCCTGTCGACGTACCAGTCGGACGAACTCACGCGGGCCTACCTGCAGGCCCACGACGGGTCATTTCCCGAGGACCCCGAGTACGAACTGGCGCTGTACGAACGGGCCGACAGCGTGCTGTTCCTGAAGGGGTCGAGAAACACCACCGAGACGGCCGACGTGGACAGCGACCAGCGGCAAGCGTACTCGACGGCCCGACAGGAGATCAGGGAGGCCCGACTGGACACCGACTGGGTGTCGACCCAGCACCCGACGCGGGCGATGGCCCAGCAGGCCGGGATGGCCTACGCCGACTACGAGGACTTCGTCTACGACGCGACGCTACGGGACTGGGAGGCGCTGGCGGAAGAGCAGGCCCAGTTGAAGGGGATCCTCGACGACGGCGAGAAGATCCGTATCGTCGCCGACGGGACGGACATCACGCTGTTCATCGACGGCCGGGTCGCCGTCAACTCCGCCGCCAGCGTGGCCTACGACTCGCACAACCTCCCCTCCGGCGAGGTGTTCACCGCGCCCTACGACACCGCCGGCGTCGTCACCTTCGACGTGCCGATGACCATCCAGGGCCGCCGGGTGAAAAACGTCGAGATGACGTTCAAAGACGGCGTCGTCGTCGACTGGTCGGCCGAACAGGGAGAGTCGGTCATCGACGATATCATCGGGACCGACGGCGGTTCCCGCCAACTGGGCGAACTCGGCATCGGGATGAACCGCGGCGTCGACCGCGTCACCGACAACATCCTCTTCGACGAGAAGATGGGCGGGACGGTCCACCTCGCGCTCGGGCGCGCGTACGACGCCTGCCTCCCCGAGGGCGAATCGGGCAACGACAGCGCCGTCCACGAGGACCTCATCGCGACGATGGGCGAGGGGTCGCGGCTCGAAGTCGACGGCGAGGTCGTCCAGAAAGACGGTTTGTTCCGCTGGGAAGACGGCTTCGAGGAGTAACTGCCACGGTACTGGGGTGCTGTGGGCCGGGAGCAAGTATCGCGGTGCAGCGGGCCGGGAGCGCCCTGTGTGGCGCGACCCGGGGAAGGGCAGGTCTGCCGAGGCTGTGCTGATGATGTACCGCGAGCGGAGCGAGCGGTTTCACTCCGAGCGCGGCCCCCGGCCGCGACTCGGAGGTCGTTTTTGTACTAAATTTTTGCGAGTGGGGGTGCCCACAGGCCGCGAAGCGGCCGAGGACACCCCCCGAAGTAAAAATTTAGATTGAGAGGAACTGCGACACCAGCCACTTGGTAAACGTCCCGGTAACAGCGCCGATCCAGGACAGAATCACGAAGTGCATGTAGGTGTTGGCGTTGTGGCCGCCGTCGACGGTCCGAATCATCAGCGAGGACAGCATCGCGCCGAACATGATAATGATGATGAGCAGGAACTCGATAAGCGGGATGTTGTAGACGCTGGTGTTGATGAGCGACGCGGCGTCGAGCCGGCTCCCAGTGCTCAGGTTGAGCGACATGTCGGCGAGGATGTTGACGACCTGCAGGCCGATGAAGAAGGCGAAGGTCGATGCAGCGGTCATCCCGTACAGGAGGCCAACGAGGGTCGTCGCCGCTTGCTTGCGCTTCTGACGGAGTTGCAGCACCTGGTTCATGTTCTCGGAGATGAGCTCGCCCAGTTGCTTCGGCGACCCACCCATCTCGCGGCCGATGAGGTACATCTCGGAGAAGGTCTGAATGAGGTAGGAGCGACAGTCCGCGGTGAAGAACCGCCAGGCGGACGTCGGCTCGATCCGCATGTTCAATCGCTTGTAGAGGTTGTCGATGTTGGGCGAGAGCGCGCCGAAGTCCTTCTTCCGGAGGGTGCGAAGCACCGCACCGGTCGTCGACTGCTTCGCGCCCTCGGTCGCTCCGAGCGCGCGGATGAAGTTCGGGAACTCCGAATCCCGGTCCTTGATGCGCTGTTCCTCCTGCCGGAAGACGATGCCGGGGATGAGCATCGGCGTGATCGGCGCGGCGGCATAGAGGGGCAGCGGCACCGAATCGAACATGAAAAAGAGGTCGTTCAGCGTGATCGGCGAGATCCCGAGCATCCCGCCCAGCGTGATGAACACGAGCACCATCGACAGCCCCACGCCGGCGGCCATCGATTTATTGAGCTTGGACTCAATCGGCGAGGGGTAGTCGACCGGGTGGAACCACACCGGGTCGTAAGGGGCCATCGAGCGGATGGCGAGGTAGAACCCGGTCTGGACGAACACGAACATCACGATGACGGCGCTGACGGTCATCGTCGGGTTCGTCCCGGTCAGCACCGGGAGAACGACGGCGAACACCAGCGCGAACGTCATCGACAGGATCATCGACAGGTAGAGGTCCTTCATCACTTCCAGGCTGTCGAGTGAGCTCTTGTACACCGTCGAGTAGTGCTGGATGATCTGCTCCTGTTCGGTCAGGAGGTAGTCGTCGAGTCCCTGGCCCGCGCCGAGCGTGTACGCGAGGCGGTCGAAGAAGTCCGAAACCGCGCGGCTCGGGACCTGTTTGGCGCGGCGACGGCAGGCGTCGTCGAGGCTCAGGTTCCAGGTGTCGACCAGCTGGACGATTCGGTGCATCTCCATCGCGAGTTCGCCGTACTCGTCTTCCTCGGCCAGCGTTCGGAACACCTCCATCCGGTCGATCTTCGTCGTCGCCAGCACGGTCATGTGCGTGATAAGCAGATGAAACCGATTGTTGAGTTCGCGTTTGCGCTGGCTCAGCAAGATTTTTGGGTAGAAAACTGCCGACCCCATCACCAGGAATCCGAGCAACGGGATAGGAGCACGGATCGCGAACGGGACGTCAAGCAGGAAGGCGACAATTGTGGAGATGATGAAGAAGGCGACGGCCGGCAGCAGGATGAGGAAGAGATACCGCTCTAGCGGGATCGACATCTGGCGGTAGGACTCGACAAGCGACTGTATGGTCTCAGAGATCGTCAGGTCGAGGTCGCTCTCGGCTTCACCCTGTGCCATCGTTAGTCCGGCCTGGCCATGTTGAACGGAATCCCTTCGACGCCGTCGCGCTGGAAGTCCGAGATGAAGTCGTTGACTTCGTGATACCCAAGAATCCCCTCCTGGATAGCCCGCTCGATGAGGTTCGCGCGGAACTCGAGGTCGTCGTAGATGTCACGCGTGTCCTCGTACCCCAGGAGGGTCGCGATCTGCTCTTCGAGGACGAAGGAGTTGTTCATCCCCTGGAATATGATCTCGTCCTCGACGGGGTCCCAGTTGAACACCTGCCGGGTGACGACACCGTCCATCTCCTTCGAGTACCCCTCGATCTCCTGAACGCTCGTCACGCGGCGAAGGACCTGGTCGCCCTGCTTGACGCGGTTCTGGAACAGCGCCACGTCGGCCACGTCCATGAACGTCTCGGGGACGTTGATCGGTTCGCCGGTGAAGCGCTGAATCATGGAGACGATGTCGCTTGCGTGGAAGGTCAGCATCACCGGGTGGCCGGTCTGGGCGGCCTGGAACGCCATCCGCCCCTCCTCACCACGAACCTCCCCGACGATGATGTAGTCGGGGCGGGAACGCAGTGCGGCCGCGACCAGGTCGAACATGTCGATGCTGGTCCCCTCGTCTTCGCCCTCCCGAGTGAGGAGTTGCTGCCAGGTGTTGTGCGGGGGCAGCACCTCGGCGGTGTCCTCCGCGGTGTAGATCTTCGCGTCATCGGGGATGAACGAGGTTATCGCGTTCAGCGTCGTCGTCTTCCCGGACGCCGTCTCCCCGACCACGAACACCGTCTGCTCGTTCTCCAGACAGAGCCAGAGATACGCGGCCAGTTGCGGCGACAGCGTCATCCACTTGGTAATCTGGAAGATAGACAGCGGAACGTCGTCGCCCTGACGGATAGTGAGCGAGGGCCCCTTCAGGCTCACGTCGTCGGAGTAGATGAGGTTCAGACGCGACCCGTCCGGGAGCGTCGAGTCGACGATGGGGTCCGAGTCGGAGACCGGGTCGCCCATCCGCTCGCCCATGTTGCGGAGCCACTGGTCGAACGACTCCTCGGTCTCCCACTCGACAGTGGTTTCGAGCATGCCGTAGACCCCGTGATCGACGTGGCACTCGCTGCGGCCGATGACGTGAATGTCCTCGTTGGCCGGATCGCGCATGACCGGTTCGAGCGGGCCGAGGCCGACGATGTCGCGGTTCAGCCGGTAGAGGATGTTCTCGTAGGTCTCCTGTGTGACCTCGACGCTACTCACGTCGGTCAGGTTCGAGAGGCGCGTGAGGACGCCGCTGTCGCTGTCCTCGTCCCGGACCTTCGTTGTCTCCTGCAGGAGTTCCTCGATACGGTCGTCGAACTGGGCTTCGTTTTCGGGCGCGGGCTTGTTGACGCTGCGCTGGAGCAGACGGTTCCGGACCTTTCCGAAGACGGCCCGCTCGTCCTCGTCGAGTTCCGGCTCGATGGCGTAGTACTTCATGTCCTGGCCCACGTCGCCGTAGATATGACAGAAGATGGGGCCGCCGACCGGGTAGAGCACGTTCGGCCGGTTCGTCTCGTACTCGTCGTCGGCCTCGTCGATGAGCATCGGGAACTCACCGGTGATCTGCTTGAACTTCTTCAGGTGGTCCCGGAGGTGGGGCCGCCGCGCTGCCATCTGTCGAAGTTCGTCCGACGGTTTCGCACGTCCGTGGTCTGTCATATCTTATGTCACCTCTAAGCGACGCTGCGCGATTCGATGACGATGCCGGTTCCCGAACGCACCGAGAACCCGATAGTGTCACCGACCTGTTCGCCCATGCCGGCGAATCGAAGGACGTTGACCTGCCGGCGCACGTCGTTGCCGACCTCGATCATTTCAAGTTCGATGAACACGTCGGCGATGGCCCGGAACGGGCCGATTGCCTCCTCGTCTAGCGTCGACGGGTCGACGGTGAGCATGATGCACTTGCCCTGTGAGATGACGTCCCGGAAGTAGGAGATGACCTCCAGTGCGGCCTGGCGCTCCTCGTTTTGCCGGACGAGGGCCTCGAACTTGGGGTCGTTCCGGAGGATGGCATCGAACGTGTCGATGACGATGACATCGGCGTCCCACATCACTTCCGCCTCCATCAGCCGCTTGAGGAGTTCTTTCCGCTCAGACTGTTCGTCACCGCCAGTGAGTGCGTTCGATTCGCCGATGTCGGCATGCAGGAACAGCACGTCCTCGTCGAGGATGTGGTCGACCATGTCATACGACAGCGAGTGCATCTGGTCGAGGAAGCTCCCGACAGTGAGCTCCGTCGAGAGGTAGGTCACCTCGTGGCCCTCTTCACAGAGGCCGTAGGTGAACCGCTGGCTCATGGCGGATTTGCCGGCCCCGTAGTCACCCTCGACAAGGATGATGCTGCCGGGTGGGATACCGCCGCCCAGTTCCTTGTTCAGTCGGTCGTGATCGTCCAGTCCGAGCGAGAATAGGTCAGTACTTGCGATACTCATGTGTTGAACTCGAACACCTCCTCGTCGCCGTTGGCGATGAGTTTGACGCGGTGGTCGCTATTGCTGTCGAGGTTACGGTTGATCTCGACTCGGACGACATCACCGGGCCGCCAGCTGTCACCGCCGTCGGGCTCTAGCGTCACCGTGTAGTCACTGGCGAAAGTGCCGTCGACGAACAGATCTATCTGCCCGGGGACCGGAGCCAACGTCTCCGACCCGGTGTTTTTGACGTGGATGGTGATTGTTTCCGAAGTGTCGTCGTAGATGTTGCCGCTGCCGCTGTCGGAGATGATTTCCACGTCGGTCCGAACGTCGCTGCTTACGTCCAGCCCCTGTTCCGAGACAGCGTTGCTCAGTTCGCCGATACTGGTCGTAAAGACGCCAGCCACGCTCGCGGCGATAGCCATCGATGCGATAAACAGGATCAGGTGTGAGACGGAGACGCTTGCCATGTTAGCTCACCACCATCGTTTCGGCAATGCCGTTCTCCGTGACGACTTTCACCCGGTTGGGCTGGCTACTGAGCGAGGTGACGGTTATCTCTAACCGCTCCTGTGACGCCCAGATATCCGTCGAGGAGTCGCCGTCGATGGACGTGTCATAGCCGGTGCGGTAGTCGTTGTCGATCAGCAGATCGGTTTCTTCGACCGACAGCGTCTCCGAACCGGTGTTGTCGACGGTCACGACGAGGTTGTCGTTCCCGCTGCTGTTCCACGTCGCCGATACCAGCGAGATGTCGGTGTTCTGCTGGTCGAGCAGCCGGTCCTGTTGGTCCTCGCGGGCGTCGTTGACGCGCTCGAAGCCGTTCGCGGTTGCGGAGTAGAACATCCCGAAACCGATGAACGCGGCCACGAAAATGATGGCCGCCGAGCCGCTAACGCTGAATCCCATCAGAACCACCTCCACCCACCAGTTTCGAGAGCGCAACGGCGTCAGCGCCGCTGTCACTGTCAAGCTGAGAGATGTAGTGCAAGCTTTCCGTGTGGTGGTCGATGGACAGCCCATCCCCGGTGTCGTTCACGTCGTCGAAGCCGCGGAGGTACTCCTTGAGCTGGTCGGCGACCGACTCGTCTATCCAGTCGATGGTCTCGTAGTAGTCGATGGCACGGGCCGTCTCGCGGTAGCCCGAGTGTTGGACCAGGAACTCCAGCCACTCGACGATGATGAGGTCCGCCGCGAACCCCTCCGGCATCGTCGACAGATACGGCTTCCCGCCGTCGTCCGCGTCCGCATCCGAGCCGTCGTCTACCGTTGATTCATCGCCGCTGCCGGCGGCTGCCGTGTCCGTTTGCGTGGCGGTCGGCTCTGGCTCCGGGTCCGGTTCAGGTTCGGGTTCGGGCTCAGATTCCACGGCGGGCTCGGGTTCTGGCTCGGGCTCCGGCTCCGGTTCGGGCTCTGGTTCGGCTTCCATAGCCGCCTCGGCCTCGTCACTCCCGTCATCCTCGATTACCTCGTCGAAGAGGTCGTCGTCTTCCAGCCCGCCCGCATCGCCGTCCGAATCCTCCTCGGCCAGCAGATCATCGTCCTCGTCGGCCAGCAGGTCATCATCGTCTTCGCCGAGCAGATCATCGTCGTCATCCGCTTCGTCATCAGGTTCCTCGCCCTCGGCCCATTCGGCGTCGCCGGACTCGTACTCGTCTTTGAGCTCTGCGAACGATTTGCCGCCGTCGCCGTCGTCGCTGTCCTCGTCCATACTCTCCCCGTCATCCATGCTCATCCCATCGTCCATGCTCATGTCGTCCTCCGTGTCGTCGAAATCGTCGAACTCCTCGTCGAACGATCCGCCGTCATCCTCGAAGCCGCCCATGTCGTCGCCGTCGTCGGGGAACATGTCGTCGACACCGCCATCGTCCATCGACATGTCACCACCAGCGTCGTCCGTCAGGTCTTCGTCGAAAAAGCCCTCCGCATCAGCGTTGGCGACATCGTCGTCGATATCCTCCTCGGTGTCGTCGCTCCCGTCGTCGTCAAAGAGACCGAAGGAGCCCCCACCGGCATCGCCCATGCCGCCCATGCCACCGTCGACATCGTCTGCAAAGGGGTTGACGCCGCGGGTGACCATCTCGTAGATGTCGAGCAGCTTCCGGACGTTCTCCTCGGTCTCTTCGACGGACTCGGAGATGCTCTCGTTTTCCGTCCGCACCGTGTTGACCGTCGACGAGAGGCTGCCGACCTCGTTTTCCAGTTCGTCGAGACGGTGCTCCAGTTCGTCAGTGTCGGGGCCGCTGGCGTCCTCCATGTCGCCGAACTCGTCGTCACCGAACCCACCCATTTCGTCGCCGCCATCGTCAAGGCCACCGAGACCGCCGAGGTCGTCACCGCCGCCACCGCCGTCGTCGGCCATCAGGCCGCCGCCGTCGGCCATCTCGCCGCCACCGCCGTCCTCGCTCGCGTCCCCGCTCTCGTCGTCCGACAGAATCGAATCGAACATGTTCTTGATGCTCATACCAACTAGCCCGCCGGTCAGCAGGACGAAGAGGGCGGGTGCCAGTCCAACCAGTTCGGGTGAGACGGCTGGAGCCAGTGGCACGAGAGCGAGACTACTCATCTCTTGTATCTCACGCTGTTTCTACTCTTGAATATTCCCCTTAGCGTATCATATTTGATAATAATATCCCATTTTCCCGGCTCAGATACAGTAAATTAACGATCCAAATACTAGCCTGTTACATTTCAGATTAATTTCGGGCAGTAAGTCGTCGAACAGAGAGGGGCAGTGCGCCCCCGGCAGACGAGCGGCTGTCACCCGTCTGACGCCCGGAGTCACGCGCGAGTACTGCTCGTGGACATCACAGCGTTATCGAATCCGTGTTCGCGCTTTTGACAATGAAATTGCCGGTGTCCGCTTCGAGCTTGACGGACCGACCGTGGTCACCACCCAGGTCTTCGCCGACAACGGGAACGCCGTGTTCGTCCAGCGTCTCGCGCACCTTCTTGGCGTTACGCGACCCGATAGAAGACCCGTTCTCGGAGAAATCGAGCATGTCGCTCCCGCCGGCGATCTTGGCTTCCATCGTCTCCGTCGACGCGCCGGCATCCGCCATGGCCTCGATGAGCGCTTCGACGCCCGTATCCGCGAACTTCGCACGGTTGCCGCCGTCGATATCAGCCGCCGACGGGAGCATCACGTGGACGAGCCCGGCCACCGTGTTACGGGTGTCGTATATCGCGATTCCGATACAGGAGCCCAGCCCGCTCGTAGTCAGCAGCGCCGACTCCGTGGCCACCTTGTACTCCGCGATGCCGACTTTGATACGTTCCGGCGAACTCTGTGCGGGACTCTCCGTCTGGCTACCATCGTATACTTTCATTATTTGAAGATCTGTTCCACGTCCGCGCCTGTCTCGGTCGCTCGCTCGACGTCGAGGTCATTGAGGGCGGCGCGAAGCTCTTTCTCGTTCGGCAGGGCGTGAATCTCAGCCTTGAACTCGATGTCGTCGGTCCGCATCTGGGAGTCGATGATGAACGCGTGCTCCTGGTACTGTCCGACCTGGGCCGCCAGCGGGTCCATAATCGCCTGCCCCATGTCGTGGACGAGCCGCGGCGGCGTGTGTTCGACTGACGTCTGGAGGACGTTCGCCCAGCCGTCGACGAACCCGCTCGTCATGATGTTCCCCAGTTCCTCGATGGCGGCCTTGTGCTGGTCGGTTAGCTCGTCGCTGTCCATCTCGATGGGCATCATCGCTTCCGCGACGTTGATGGCCGAAACCTCGTCGAACAGCACCATGAGGTATCCACTGGGCGTTCCGGTGAACTCGACGACCGTCCCGACGAACGTGTCCGTCCCGATCTGCTTTGGCACGTCCTCGATGGGGGCGAAGCTGATCTGCGTCACCTCCGATTCCGTCGGGATGCCGGTCATCATCTCGACGTTGTCGGCGGCTTTCTGGGTGCCGCTGGTCGTCATCTCGTTGAACGTCTGGAGCTTGTCGATGGGGATGGCGTCGCCGTCCGTATCGACGTGCTCCACCATCATCTCCGTGAGCGATTCGTACTCAGGGAGCATGTAGATGTAGAAGTTCACCGACTCGTCGATCCATTCGATCTCCGATTTGAACACGAACACCTGCTGATGATCGCCGTTCTCGGGCGCATCGGGGAGCACGTCACCGCCTGACTCCTCGATGTACTCCGGCGGCGAGTGGTCGATGGTCGCTCCGACGTAGTCGGCCCACCCGTCGATGAACCCGCTCATCATGATGTTACCGATCTCCTCGATGCCGCTTCTGGCCATCGCCTCGTCGTCGCTGCTGCCGGGCATCATCTCCTCGGTGATCGTCCCGGCACTATCCACGTCGAAGGCGAGGACCGTATCCCCCTCCAGGACGCCGTCAAAGGAGAACTGGACGCCGACGAAGTCCCGGCCGGCCAGCTCCTCGCCGACGTCCGCTCTGTCGAGCAGCGTGATCTTGGTCACGTCGACGACGGCGTCGATGCCCGTCATCTGGCCCATCGACTGCGTGGCCTGTTCAGCCCCCTCGTGAGCGAGTTGGTTGAACGTGCCCAGCGACTGGATATCGACGTTCATCTATGAGGGGACGACGTCCTCGATAGCCTCCATCACACTGGGTTTCTGGAACGGCTTGGTGATGTACCCGTCAGCCCCTGCTTTCACCGCCTCTTTCATCTTCTCTTCCTGGCCGACACTTGTGCACATGATAACGTTCGCGTCGGGATTAGAGGACTTGATTTCGTCCGTAGCCTCGATACCGTCCCGGATGGGCATCACGATGTCCATCATCACCAGGTCCGGACCTTTCTCTTTGAACACTTCGACTGCTTCGACACCGTTCTCGACCTCCCCGACGATCTCGTGATCTTCTTCGAGAATCTCGCGGAGGAGGTTACGCATAAACTCTGAATCGTCGGCGATCAGTACGTCTGGCATGCCTATCAAGGCTACATATCGTGATGAGTTAGATAAAGGTGTCCCGTAAATTATCGCGTGTGATATCGATGGACTCCGAAACCCGGTTACACCGCCGGGAGATGCGGGGCGAGAGCACGAACGAAATCGAGCGCGAAGGGGCCATACTGGAAGTACACGAGCCCCGAGAGGAGGAGGTACGCTGTCGTCAGTCCCGCCGGGAGTGCCAGGCCAAGCGCGACGACCCCGGACGGAACGCGGTCGGGGACGAGTGTGTGGCCCAGCACAGTCCCGGCACAGACCGCTGCACCACCGAGATTGAGGAGCGCGTGGAACTGCACCGCCTCCCCGAGCGCCAGGTCGAGTCCGGCGACCGCACCGAGTCCGAGAATGACACCGCCGACGGCACTCACAGCGTACCCGCCGGCAAGCCACCGCTTCGCGTCGCTAGCGGTTTCGTGGACCGCCGGAACCCGAACGACTCCGTACATGATGAGCGGGACCGTCGGCAGCAGATATCGAACGGTGAGCTGTGTGTGCAGTGGGAGACGGCTCAGATAGATGAGCGTGAAGACGCCCGCAAGGGCCGCGACGAGTATATCGGTCTGTGTTCTGGGCGAGTACTGCGAGGGTCGGACGCTCCATCGCCGTATCCGGTGATTGACTGCCCGAACCAGGACCACAGGAAGCGCCGCTATCGCGCCGAAAAGCGGGACGGACTCAAGCATTGTGAGTTCAATCGCTTCGTAGGAGTTGGGAGCGTAGTTGATGCCTGGGGCGGAGCCGCTCCGGAAGAATATCTGCGACATTCTATCCGGCGTGGTCAGTACGCCGAGACCACTTCGAACTGCATCCGAGACGAATGTCATCGCGGGTGCCGCAGGCCCCATGATCCGTTCGAACAGACCGAGAAGCGGTGTCAGAACCGGCGTTCCGGTATTACCCCCCTCGCTACCAGTCCCCGTGGAACCACTACCACCGGTCCCGCCATCAGAACTCCCGCCAGTACCACCGTCGGTTCCCGTACCCTCAGTGCCGCCAGCGCCGCTGCCGCCGCCTGTTCCGGCATCGCCTCCGGTATCAGGTGTGAACTCGACGTTTGCACCCCCCACAGCGGAGAGCAACCGCGGCGGTTTGACCGGGTTACCAGATATAAGATAGTTCGTCACGAGCATCGGGAGCGAACCGAGGAAGAGCCCGAGGCCGACAACAGCGAGATGCAGAAGGGAGTTTCGCCTGGCGGTGACAAGGTCCACAAGAGCTAGCGTCACCACCAGAAAGAACCCCTCGAAAGCGTGGGTCCAGGTTACCAGTCCGGCGGTCAGATACGCCCCGGCACGAAAGCCCAACCCGATCCGAAACCTGGCGTCGGCATAGGCAACTCGGCTCCGAGCGAACAGGTACACCGTTAACAGGATCAACAGCCCGACCAGGAGGTGACGTTTCGGGAGCGAGGCCCAGAACCCGACAGACGAGGCGATACCGACTGCGACACCAGCCGCCAGTGCGACCGAGCGGTCGTGCCAGATACCGACGAGACGGTAGATGACGAGACTCGTCGTCGCCGCCGCGAGCATCGTCGAGATCTGGAACGCAGCAATCGGGAGCCCAGTGTCAGGGAGCGTTGTCGCCGTCAGCGCACCGATCAGAAACAGGATCGCGACGGTCCCACTGCCGACCCCCAGAACCGTTCGCTTGGCAGTATCGGTGTGACGCTGCCCGAGCTCGCCGACCTGAGACACGAAAAGAAGAGCGGTGCCCGACCAGAGGCCAAGGAGTAATAACCGGGGCGTGATGAGTACGGACAGCGCTTGAAGCACCCAGACCAGCGGGACAGCCAGAAGTATCTGGCCGTAGTTTCGTCCGTAGAGGTTCCCACCTGATTCGTGCAGGCCCGGCTGCGACCCGAGTGTCAGTGTGTACGGCGTCTCGGTGATGTGTAACTGCCCGTTCGAGACAGCGACGAGTGCGTTGGCGGTGGTGTACGTGTCGGTGATGAAGATGCCAATGCGCCAGTAGAGTCCGAACGTCACGAGCAGGCCGAGCCAGAGGGCATAGCCGTAGCGGTCACCGAAGACGGTCTTTCCGAACCGTCGACAGCGGCCGGTGAGCCACTCGACGTCTCGGGTCATTGCTCCACCCGGACCGTCACGTTTTCAGCAACGATTGTCTCGGCAGTTTCGAAGCTCTGGACCCGAAGCAAGACGGTTCCCCTGTACGCGCCCCGATCCAGTGATGCTGGCGCGACTGCCCTGTCACCGGGTGCGAGCCGGTACGTCCCGTGCTGTCCTTCCGAAAGGACCCGCTCGTCTTCGAGAGAGATATCGAGCGCAGGCACCGAGACCTGATACAGCAGCCTCGGACGACCCGTGACGGAGTCGACGGTCACACTGGCATCGGGCACCCGGAGATAGGCAACGTTCGTGCCGAACCGACCGTCCGTGATCCGTATCTCCGACGTAGGCACTTGCACAGAACTGACGGATGCTGTCCCGTCACCGATAGTCGTCGGCTGTGTCCTGACGGCGTCGACGCCGACGATCGGACCCGTCACGACGAGCGTTACCAGAACGAACAGGGCAACGACCGTCGGCGGATGGCGCGGGCCCATGATCTACCCTACACACTGCCGTGCCGGGATTTAAATCCCTCGTCAGTTGTACGAGCGGCTGGACTTTACCGCGGTGACTCCACGACCACTGACGGTCGATGCGGCAATGACGTACAGCAGTCCGTATCAGAGCTCGGCACCGTCGGCGTCTTCGACGGCCTGTAGGAGATCAGCGATGGAATCATCGGGCGTCAGTTGCGTCGACCGAACGAGCTGTTTGATGACCGCTGGCGGATAGCGAACTGGAACGTTCGATTCCGACAGTAGAATGCCCAGCACTTCCTCGACCGGCGTCGACCCGTCCATCTGGCGACCGTACCAGAGCATGAAGCTCTCGAAGACCGTGACGATATCGTTGGAAGTCAATTGTTGCTGGTCGACATCACCGTCGAACTTCGCGGTCACGTCGAAACCGTATCTGGCGTTCGAGTCGGCCATCTGTTCGGCGAGCCACTCGTGGACGTTCGCATCGGAGAACTCCGGAGTCGACGGCTCCGGGTCGGGCGCAGGAGACGGCGGGGATTCAGACGCCGAATCCGACGAGACTTGGTTCCCGTAGGAGTCGTCATTGCGGACGTCCGACGAGACGACGTAGCGGCCCTCGTCGATTTCGGTGACGTGCTCGTCGTCGGCGATATCGAGCTCTTCGGGCGAGAGCACCTTGCCCTCTTCCGGATTCGGTTCGTCTGACCGCCGAGCCATACGTGCTACTGTGTGTGGCTATCGTATAACTCCGTCGCTGGTCAGGGCGGGTAAGAAAAGATACGCATCGAAACGAAAATATCCGAGAGCTTAGAGGGTGACTGCGGAGTTACCAGACAGGGTCTCCGGAACGACCAGGCGGACGGTCGTCGTCCCGCCGGACTGGGTGTTCAGTCGGATCGTGGCCGTCTCACCCTCTCCAAGACCGTTACCGTTTGCGGAGTTGTGGATGGCTGTAACATCATACTCCAGGGTAGCTCGGTCAGAGGGGTCGTTTAGAACCTGGCTGGTCGTAATTGACGAGTCATCATCTTGAACAGTCGAGACTGCAAAGTTGTCCTGATCAACAGTGGATGCGTCGTTTTCATTTACAGTCAGGTCATACGATCCAGTTGAGTCCACCCACTGAGAGATTGTACTTCCGATATCGATATTTGCCGCACCGGGAGCTTTCTTCACAGTGACTTCGACGGTGTCGACTTCACTATTCGAGCTATCGATATTCGTCCCGACACTATTAACAACTTCAAGTCGGTTCGTCACTTGGTCACTGCTCTGTTGTCCGGTTTCCTCCGCACTGCTCTGGAGGAAGCCAGCCGTGTTGATGAGGACGCCCGCAGCGATTGCCGCCACCAGCACCATCGCGATGAACACGATCAGGGTGCCGATACCGACCTGCCCGCGGTCGTCGTCGTTCGTTAGTTTCGTTAGCATTGTTGATCCGGGTCTGTCTGACCCTACGCTACTGTTCTTTTCGTTAGTAATAATACCTCCCCCCAAATTATACGACCTGATAATAGGTGCCTGAGGGCTTGAAGACGTATTCTACCGACAGGACGGGTGAGAATCGCTTGAACAACGGTGGCCAGAATACCGTGCCGCTGAGAATCAGATTTGATGAGTTCCAATGGTAGCTATCAACGATAGAAATCAGCACTCAACTGGTGTATAGTGGGTCGGGACACGGCAGAACTCACTCGTACGTGACGAGACTGTACATCACGAACAGATAACCGAAAGTCGTTAAACCGCTGTTGACCAGCAGCAGCGACCGTACTCCCTCGAAATCGTTGATAAACGCGCTAATCATCGTAGCGGCTGCGCCCGCGATCGCCAAGGAGAACCCGACCGAGAGGTGAAGCATCGCCTGCCGGGATGTCTGGACGTACGCCCGCATGGCCATCCCGACCATTGTCAGTCCGGCCACGACGAACACCAGTGTCGATATGGCGTAGAGAAGTTCTATCATCAGCACTGTACAGGGCTACAGCGAACCCGGTATTAAATCCACGCTCGAAAATATCTTTCGTGATAACGTCGGGAAGAGTTGCTCTACCGCTCGGATAGAGTCCGCCACGCCTCGTCAAGTTTGTTGGTCACTTCCGACCGTTCTTCGATATGAACAGTCAGTTCGTCATCGAAGTCGACCCGGACCTCGTCGACGTTCCGCCGGTACACCTTGATACGCCGGCGGTCGTCAGAGAGGATGTTGTCGTGTAGTTCCAGGAGGTCGTGTTCGGTCAGTTCATCGATCCGTCGGTAACACGTCGCGATGGGGATTCCGAGTTCGTCGCTAAGCTCCTGTGCGGAGACCGGTTCGTCCGTCGCGTCGAGGATTTCGGCACTGTATTTATTGCCAAGCGTCTGAAGAATCTCCCCTGAATCCATCGTTATCAAATCATAAATTCAGTCGATAATAAAGCTATCGCCTGTGATATCGAGTGAAGGAGAGGCAAACACGCATTGCGGGGCGTTCGTACGGAAACAGTGCTCTGTGTGGCTGTATCCGTCGTTCTATGGAGTAATAATGGCTCTCTTGTGTCCCTAAATTGGTGATTCTTCCTCGCTCATCATCGAGAAGGCGCTAGCGTTCTGGTGGACGTCGATACCGCCCTGGTCGATCTCCATCGGGTAGATGTCGGTCTCGATGTTCTGCTTTCGCATCTTGGCGACCCAGACGTACCTGTTCACGCCGGTGTCAGTCGGCGTCTGGATGAGGTAGATGTTGCCGTCAGTCAGATAGTTCTCCAGCCCGATCTCGGTGTCCGGGAAGACGGCCCCCTGTTCGTTGGTCATCAGCGTCGTGAGGCCGCTGTCGCTGAGGATGTCAGTGAACTTCAGGAGATACGTCCGTTTCTCCTTCTCGTTTTCGAAGAACAGCTCGAACATGGCGAGGGAGTCCAGCACGAGCCGGTCGTAGTCGCCGTCCTCGAGTTCTTCAAGCAGAATATCCAGCGAAGAGGTGAAGTCGTTCTCGCGCAGGAGGACTTGCTTGTCGTACACCTTGATATCGCCGTTGTCGACGTGGTCCTGCCAGTTTTCGAAGCCGAGGGATTCGGCGGCCTCCCGGAGGTCCGACTCGTCTTCCTCGAAGGAGAGGTAGATACCCTTCTCGTCGTACTTTTCGACGCCGTTGTAGATGTACTGGAGACAGAGGATCGATTTCCCGGCTCCGGGGTTGCCGCTCACCAGTGTCGTCGAGTTCTTCACAATGCCGCCGTTCAGAATGTCGTCGAGGCCCTCGATCCCCGTTTTGGTTTGCTCAATCATAGTTTCGGAAGGAACTGGAAGTTGATTAGATACTTCTCTGTCGGGAATGTTAAAAAGTCTTGCTGGTATGTCGCTCAACGAACCGGAATCAGTCACCAGCGTGGACGACAGCGGGGTCCACCCAGATAACAAAACTGTCATCTCGCTTGATGACGCCCCGAATTGAGCCGGCGTCGTTCGCGGGGGACTGGTCGACCTGCTCCGGCGTGATCTGAACCACCTGATACACCTCGTCGACGAGCCAGCCGGCTGCGCCCTGTTCCTCGACGATTTCCGGGTCGAAGACGATGATGCGCTTCTCCGCGCCCTCGTCCTCGATACCGAAGACGACCTTGGGATCGACAATCGATGTCGTGCGCCCGCGGAGGTCCATGACGCCGCGAACGTGTGGTGGGGCGTTCGGGACGGACGTGAGTTCGCCGATATCGACGATCTCAGTCACGTAGTCGATACTCACGCAGTACGTCTCCGAGCCGAGCTGGAACTCGAGTACCTGGCCGGTGGTGGCTGACTGGGCTGCCATAGCGGTTCTTATCCAAACTGTCGCGGACAGGGGCGCATAAAGGTGCCTGCTGGACTATCAACTTTGATTACGTGGGCGGAGTATTTATTTCGGGGCCGAACGCGAGTTGGAAGTAGGTATGAGGATGTCTCGTTCGCCGATGTCTCCTGTCGGACGGGAGCGTTGGTGATATGGCAGACGGTGTCCGCGCCGTGGTCGCAGACGACTCTCACTTCATGCGGAGTGTCATCTCTGATATCCTCAGCGATGGCGGTATCGATGTCGTTGCGCAGGCGCGTGATGGCGAGGAGGCGGTGTCGGCTGTTATCGAACACAAACCGGATGTCGTGACAATGGACGTCGAGATGCCGGTAATGAACGGCATCGAGGCGACGGAACGCATCATGGCGGAGTGTCCGACACCGGTGTTGATGCTGTCAGCCCACACCGACGAGAATGCCGATGTGACGTTCGAGGCACTCGACAAGGGGGCGGTCGACTTCTTTACCAAACCCGGTGGCGAGGTGTCGATGGAGATGTCCCGCCTGAAAGACCAGCTGGTCGAAATGGTCAGTTCCGTCGCGGCGGTCGATGTCGGCGCGACCAAAGGCGGCGGGACGGGCAGCGCCAGTGGGGCAAGCAGTAGCGGCGGAACAGCTCCGACAACAGCCGACAGTTCAGCCACGGATCGGAGAGCGACCGGAGGCTCGTCCAGCCAGACAACCTACGCTACGAACCCGACGCTCGTCATCGGCTCTTCGACTGGCGGCCCGAAGATGGTGGAACAGGTCATGGAGAGCCTCCCCATCGAGGCTGACCTCCGGGTGCTCATCATCCAGCACATGCCGGAGGGGTTCACCGGCCGGTTCGCCGAGCGGATCAACACGCGAAGCGATTACGAGGTCCGGGAGGCCACAGACGGGGCGCGCATCGGCGGCGGCGAGGGACTCGTCGCCGCCGGCGACCGGCACATGGTCGTCAAGAACTACCGGAACGGCCGACTGCGGACGAAGCTGACACAGGACGACCCGGTCAACAGCGTCCGTCCGGCAGTCGACGTGACGATGCGGACGGCCGCGGAGACAATCGACGACCCGCTCGTCGGCCTCATCCTCACCGGGATGGGCGAGGACGGCGCGGACGGGATTCGGCGCATCAAGCAAGCCGGTGGCAAGACCATCGCACAGGACGAAGCCACGTCTGCGGTGTACGGCATGCCAAAGCGGGCCGCCGAAACGGGCTGTGTGGACACTGTCTTGCCTATCGACGACATTGCGGACGGCATTATCGACACGATTACCACTGAGGTGACCTGACAATGGACGACCAGTATCTAGACGCATTCATCCGTGAAAGCGAAGAAGCGATTACCGAACTCAACAACTCACTGCTCGAACTCGAATCCGACCCCTCCGACACGGAGGCGATGGATTCGATCTTCCGGACAGCCCACACGCTGAAGGGCAACTTCGGTGCGATGGGCTTTGACAACGCAGCGAACCTCGCGCACGCGATGGAGGATCTGCTCGACGAGATGCGCCAGGGCGAGATGGAGGTCACACCGGACCTGATGGACCTCGTCTTCGCCGGGGTCGACCAGATAGAGGTCATCGTCGGGGAAATCGAAGAGCACGGCGAATCGGGGACAGAGACCGACGAGATGGTCGAGGAGCTCCGCGCTGTCCTCGAAGAAGGGGCTGCCGCCGCGGGCAGCGCCGAAACGGCAGACAACGGTGACTCCTCGGACAGCGACGAGTCGCTCACCACGGAGGCCAGCGTCAGTGACGTCGACGTCGACGGCGACGCTATCGACGAGCGAGTCCTGCAGGCCGAAATCAGCGTCGGGGAGTCGGATATGCTCGGCGTCGACTCGATGCTGGCCGTCGAATCCATCGAGGGGCGGTTCGATATTTTCGATTCGAGTCCGAGCCGTGCCGACATCGAGGACGGCGAGTTCGAGGACACGTTCGTCCTGTATCTCGACGGCCCCGACGCGGCGACCGTCGACGCCGAACTGGGGACGACCGGCAAGGTCGACAGCTTCGACGTGACCGACGTGACCGACGAACTGGTGAGCGGAGCGGACACCGGTTCCGATGCTGTCGACGATCCCGACACAGGTTCGGATTCAGGTTCGGACCCCGACCCGGACGCCGAAGAGGAACACAGCGTCGACGAGATCAAGTCCGTCCGGGTGGACGTGGACCAACTCGACGACCTCCACGGGCTCGTCGAGCAACTGGTCACGAGCCGAATCAAGCTCCGTCGGGGCGTCGAGAAGGACGACCTCGACTCCACCGGCGAGACGCTGAACGAACTGGACAAGATCACGGCGAACCTCCAGAACACGGTGATGGATATGCGGCTTATCCCGCTGAAGAAGGTCGTCGGGAAGTTCCCGCGGCTCGTCCGGGACCTCGCGCGCGAACTCGACAAGGACATCCAGTTCGAGATCGAGGGCGAGGACATCGAGCTCGACCGGACCATCCTGACGGAGATATCGGACCCCCTGATGCACATCCTGCGGAACGCCGTCGACCACGGCATCGAGTCGCCCGAAGAGCGCGAGCAGGCGGGCAAGCCACGCACCGGTCACATCACGCTCCGGGCCTCCCGCGAACGCGACCACGTCATCATCGAGGTCGAAGACGACGGGGCCGGGCTCGACGTGGAAGGAATCAGGGAGAAGGCCATCGAGAAAGGCGTCCGCTCGCCCGAGGAACTGGACGCGATGGACGACTCCGCGATCTACGACCTCGTGTTCCACCCCGGCTTCTCGACGGCCGACGAAGTGACCGACACCAGCGGGCGCGGCGTCGGCATGGACGTCGTCCACGACACGGTCTCCCAGCTCGACGGGTCGGTCAACGTCGACTCGGAACCTGGCGAGGGGACCACCGTCTCGCTTCGTCTGCCGGTGACGATGGCTATCGTCAAGGTGCTGTTCGTCAAAGTCGGCGGCGAGGAGTACGGCGTGCCGATCAAGAACGTCGACGAGATTACCGGGACGGAGGAGGCGAAACAGGTCAACGGCCAGGAGGTCATCAAACACAACGACGAGATCTACCCGGTCATCCACCTCGACGACACCTTCGATATCGAAGGGGAGACAGCCAACGGCGACGGGATGCTCGTCCGAATCCGCGAGTCCGAGCGCCAGGTCGCGCTCCACTGCGACTCGGTCAACAGCCAGGAAGAGGTCGTCGTCAAGCCCCTCGAAGGCATCCTCTCGGGAACGCCCGGCCTCTCGGGCACGGCCGTTCTCGGCGACGGAAACATCGTCCACATCCTCGACGTGGTGACCCTATGAACAAAGGCAGCGAACGTACCTTCGAGGACCTCGTGGAGTTCATCGGTGCGGAGATGGATTTCGAGTCGGGCTTTTACAACGACTCGTATCTCGACCGCCGCATCACCGCGCGGATGCGCCGAACCGACACCGAGGACTACCAGTCCTACCAGCGACTGCTGGAGCGCGACGACGGCGAACGCGAGGAACTGCTCGATTCGCTGTCGATCAACGTCACCGGTTTCTTCCGGAACCCGGACGCGTGGGAGCGACTGCGGCCGGTCCTCCGGGAACTCACGGAAAACAACCGTCGTGTCAGGCTCTGGTCGGCCCCGAGTGCCGACGGCCGGGAACCGTATTCGGCGGCGATGCTGGCGCTCGACGACCCCGAAATCAACGCCCGCCGGATCGATATTACGGCGACGGACATCAACGCCGACATCCTCGAAGAGGCCCGCGACGGGACGTACGCGACCTCTCAGACGACCGATATCGCCGAGGAACTGGAACCGCTGGACGATTACACCGAATACATCCAGCAGGACGGCGACACGTTCCAGGTTCGGGACCGGGTCAAGGAGATGGTCACGTTCGAGCAACACGACCTCATCCGGGGCGACCCCAAGCGCGATTTTGACCTCGTGTTCTGCCGGAACCTCCTCATCTACATCGATTCGGAGTTCAAGGTCCCCATCTTCGAGACGATTCGCGGATCGCTCCGCGAGGGCGGCTACCTCATGATCGGCATGACCGAGACGCTGCCCGCGGAGTGTCGGGACTCGTTCGAGGCGGTCGACAAACGCCACCGCATCTACCGGCGAGTGTAGCGACAATGAGCCTCTACGAACTGGAACGGGACGGCAAGGCACAGGAACTCATCCGCCTCCTCAGAGAGAGCGACAACGAACGGGTCAAGACCCGCGCCGCGGAGCTACTGGGGAACTTCGACGATCACGACGACCGGCGAGACGTGGTCAATGCGCTCGTGGACGCGGCCCAGAGCGACAGCGACGCGATCACCGGGGCGGCTATCGACTCGCTCGACGAACTCGGCGACGACGCGATCACGCAACTCATCGGGAGCATGGCCGGCGTCGACCTCGAAGACGACGCCGCAGACTGGGTGAAAGCCAAGGCGTACATGCAGGTGCTTGACGCCGATGTGCCCGAACTCAGGATGGCGGCCGCGAACGGCCTCGGGAACTTAGACCAGGCCGACGCGGTCCCGAAGCTCGCAGAGCGCTTCGAGGACCCAGACCCGCGGGTACGGGCGCGGGCGGCCCGGTCGGCCGGGAAGATCGGCGACTCGCGGGCGACGACGCCGCTTGAGTCGGTCCTGTCGGACCCGAAAGCCGCCGTCAGGCGCGAAGCGGCGGACGCGCTGGGGAACATCGGGAACCGGCAGGCGCTCCAGGCGCTGCTCCCGCTGTACGAGGACGACGACGAGCGGGTCCGCCGTATCGCCGTCGGCGCGTTCGGGAACTTCGGCAACGACCGGCCGGTGGACTATCTCATCGAGGCGCTCTCGGACGATTCGGCCGCAGTCCGGCGGACGGCGGTCTACTCGCTGATCGAACTCCTGTCGAACGTCCCGACCGACCAGAGCCACGAGATCCGCGACACCGTCGTGGAGAAACTCTCGAACACGGACGACCGGAGCGTCGTCGTGCCGCTGGTCGAGATTCTCGAAGAGAGCACACAGGCCGCCCAGCGGCGTAACACCGCCTGGATGCTCGGCCGGGTCACCAGCCAAGAGGAGCGGGACCGCGTCATCGAATCGCTGGTCGACGCGCTCAGCGACGACGACCAGATGCTCCGGCAGTTCGCCGCCACCAGTCTCGCCGAACTCGGCGGCGACGACAACATGGTGGAGCGGCGGCTACTCAAAATCGCGCAGGACGACGGCGTCGACCCCGACGTTCGGGGGCAGGCCATCTTCACGCTCGGAAAGGTCGGGGGCGAACGCTCCCGGAAGACGTTGGACAAACTCATCGACGAGACCGAACACGACGTGGTCAGGAAGAAGGCCTTCTCGGCCATCTCGAAGCTCGGTGGCCGCGGATGAGTCAGCCGAGTGCATTAAGACGCGGCGGGGCGTACACGAGAGCGATAGCTGGCTAACCGATGAGCGACGGAGAACACGCACTGGTCGATACGAAGGGGAAGTTCGTCCAGGTCGTCTCGGACGGGCGCAAGCGAAACGACATCGAGTGGCTACCCGGTCGGGTTCTCCTCTCGAACAAGCGTCTCGTCCTCGCAACCAACGACGGTAAACGGACCATCCCGCTGTCGAAGGTCAGCAGCGTCACGGCCAGCCAGATGAACCAGCCCCTCGCACAGGTGGACAGCTACATCAAGATTCAGGCCGGCCGGGACGTGACGCTCATCTCGGCGAAGAAGGCCGAGGAGTTCCAGGAGAAGCTATACAGCACGCTACTGGACCAGACCGTCGTCCTCGTCAACCATCCCGCAGTCAAGGGTGGCGTCGTCCAGGACGGCGGCTGGGAGAAGGGGCGGCTCAAACTCGATGGCGACTGCATCAATCTGGCCATCGCCAGCGGCACGTTCGTCGAACTGGACATCGACGACGTGGGAACGGTCGAGAGCAAGGAGAAAACGATTCGCGGGGATGAGCGACCGCTGTTGGAGGTCGAACACACTATCGAAGGGACCAGCGTCGAGACCCACATCTCGGGGACGCCCCGTCACGTCTCGCTCATCGAGGGGCTCGTCCGGCAAGGCGAGCAGCGCAACATCGCCGACGACGTGGACCTCTCCGACAAGGAGACGCAGGTGCTGATGGCACTGTACTCCGGTATCTCGCCGTTCAAGATTCCGGACTTCGTCGATATGGACATCGACGAGGTCGAAGACGTGTACGACAGGCTGATGGAGGCCGACATCCTCGAACCGGTCCGGACACGCCGGGAAGTCCAACTGGAGGCCCGTGGCCGCTCGATCGCGAGCGACGCGATGGCTGACCAGTAACAGGCCCTGAGACCCTGATTTAGCGTGGTTGACCGAACAGTGTACCACAAGAACGACATACCCCATCCTGTTAGGGGGTGGCATGGAAGGGGCCGACAGCTCCCGGATCTCGGTGTTACACGTTGACGATGAACCGGGACTCGCTGAGACAACCGCCGAATTCCTCCAGCACGAGGACGACAGACTCACCGTCGAGACGGCGACCAGTGCCAGCGAGGGGCTCGACCGACTCGCCGAAGTTGCGTTCGACTGCGTTGTCTCCGACTACGACATGCCGGAGATGAACGGCATCGAACTCCTCAAAGCCGTCCGGGCGACGTATCCAGATATCCCGTTCGTTCTGTTCACTGGGAAAGGGAGCGAAGAGATAGCTAGTGAAGCGGTTTCAGCGGGTGTGAGCGATTACCTCCAGAAGCGGGGCGGGACAGAGCGATACACGCTGCTTGCGAACCGGATCGAAAACCTCGTCGCGCAGCACCGCGCGGAGGAGGGACTCCAGACCCGGGTACGACAGCAAGCGGCCGTGGCAGACCTTGGCCAATACGCGCTGAGGGGGTGTGATCTCGGCTCGTTGTTCGAGCGGGCAGTCGAATCAGTTTCCGAGGGCCTCGATACGGAGTACAGCAAGGTGCTGGAGTATCGGCCAGCGAACGGCGACCTGCTGTTGCGAGCCGGCATTGGCTGGCAGCCGGGGCTGGTCGGCGAGGCAGCCGTCGGGGCTGGCGAAGAGTCACAGGCGGGGTATACACTCCAAACGGAGGAACCGGTCGTCGTCGAGGACCTCCGTACAGAATCGCGGTTCAGCGGACCGCCACTGTTGCTGGACCACGGTGTCGTGAGCGGTATCAGCGTCATCATCGGGACGCCTGCGGAGCCGTGGGGCGTGCTCGGGACGCATACGAGTGAGCGGCGGAGCTTCACCCAAGACGACATCACGTTCGTCAGGGGCGTCGCCAACATCCTCACAGACGCCATCGAGCGGGAGCAACTCGAACGAAACCTCCGGCAGGCGGAGCAGCGGTACAAGACTCTGCTGGAGAACTTCCCCGACGGCGGCGTCTTCCTGTTCGACGAGGACTTCCGATATCTCGTCGCTCGCGGGGAGGGGCTGAGCGTGCTCGGCCTCGCGCCGGGGGACGTGGAGGGGAAAACTCTCGATGAGGTGTTTCCGCCGGAGGCCGTCGAGGTACAGGAGCCCAAATACCGTGCCGCACTGGACGGAAAAAAGCAGATCTGGATACAGGAGTACGAAGGCAGACGGTATCGGATGTACGCGCTGCCGGTCCGAGCCAACGGCGATGAGCGGCGTGGCATGATCGTCTCCGAGGACGTTACCGACCTACCCTCGAGCGTGTGACCGTCGGTACGACTCCGGCGAGCGGGACGGTTCGACGCGTTTTTGAAGCGCGGTTGATTGAGAACAGGTATGGCAGAATTCACGGTCGCCGTCTCCGATCCGGAGGACGGCCACACCTACCAGATTGACGTGGACGGACAGGACGCGAACCGCTTCATCGGCCGCGAGCTCGGCGACGAGGTCGACGGCGGCGCTGTCGGCCTCGATGGCTACACGCTGGAACTGACCGGCGGCTCGGACACCTCCGGCCGACCGATGCGACCCGACGTTCGCGGCGTCGCGACGAAGGAGATCATGTCCGACGGCGGCGTCGGCTTCAAGCCGACCACCGACGGCGAGCGCAAGCGCATCACCGTCCGCGGCCGCGAGGTCAGCGACGACACGCGTCAGATCAACGCGAAGATCACGGCCCGCGGCAGCGACGACGTGGCCGAACTCCTCGGCGACGACGACGAGTAAGTAACGTGGCGGACCGCGTTCCCAGTGACCACGAAACCGTCGAGACGCATCGCGTTCCCGTCGAGTCGGTCGGCCGAACCGACCGACCACGGGTCGTGCTCCCGGAAGAGCTGGATTTCGACGACGGCGACACCGTCCGCCTCGCGCTGGACGGCGACCGGTACCACGCCGTCGTCGAGACGAATCTCGACGGCGAGCCGGTGATCTCACACGTCGCCGATAACCGCCGACTGGCCCGCGAACGATCTGGGACGAACCGCCTCGCAGAGTGGGTCGCCGGCGGCGATGTCTCGCTCGGCGGCTCAGCACATCTCGACGTGGTCACCGACGGAACCAAGTACGGTCTCCGAACGCCGGGCAAGCGCGTCGTCTATACAGCGACCGGTGGGCCGGACTCCTCGCTGTCAGACATCGCTCGAAACCTCGATAGCTGACGCCGCTAGAGCGCGTTCTCTCGTGTGAGTCCGATTTTTGCTGCTGATACTCGCGCGAAACGCTCAATATCGGTGCTGATGTACATCGGATAACGGACGAATGTCGGAATCAGTGATTGCGGATTTCGTCGGCAAATTCAACTCCGAAGTGGCCGGTCGGGGCGACCCCATCAAGGGTCGGATCGTCCTCTCGCAAAAGCGGCTGGTACTTGCCGCGAGCGAGGACGACAAGCTGACGATCCCGCTGGATTCGATTTTCGACATCGCCATCGGGCAAGTCCCGCCCGACCTGGGCGATTTCTTCGACTCGACGGTGACGATCGCCTTCGAGCATAAGGGAAAACGGCTCGTCGCAGCCATCGAGGCCGGCGACGAGAAGATCGAGAAGTTCGGGACGGTCCTGTTCAAGGCCGTCATCAACGGCACCGAAACGACGGTCAAGGAACGCGCCCGCGTCGGTGGCCGCGTCACCGACGAGTCGTTCAAGACCGCGAAGCTGTTCCTCGCGCCCGGCAGCGTCGAGTTCCGGCGCAGCGACGGGTCGTTCACCGTCGACCTCAAGACGGTGTCGGACTTCGACCGGAACACGCGGGAGATCAACGGCAAGGGCCGGCCGGTGCTGACAGTCCGGCATATGAAGGACGGGACGGCGATGACGACGCTGGCCGCGATGGCCTCAAGTCGCAAAATGTCCATCCTCGGGCGCTATCTCCGCCGCGAGTACGCCGAGCTCATGGAGGAACTCAAGGACGTCGAGCTCACGAAGGACAAGAAGGAGGTGCTGGTCGCCATGTACTCGACCGGCGACATGGACGGGATGCCGCTGGCGAGTATTCTCGGCAAGGACTCCTCCCAGGTGTCGATGATTCTCCAGGACCTCTCGGCCGACGGCCTCGTACAGGACGGGGCCGACGGGCCGACGCTCACGCCGACTGGCAAGGTCGTCGCCAGCCGCCACCTCGAAGACGTGAACGCCTGACGCGGCCTCGGCTACGTCCCCGAACCGCGTTATCCGAACCGATAATCGCTACCGTAGAGTGAAATACGGCGGTCGTCAACTCCGGGTACGCAATGACTGATTGGGTGGTGCCGACCACGTTTGCGCTCTTTGTCTCGATCCTTGCGGTCGCGTCGGGACCGCTCGTCAGCGCCGTGGACGTCACCCAGCAGGGGACGCCGTTGGGCGACGGAAACACCGCCGTGACCGTCGACTCGGTACCGACGGAACAAGTAACGCTCGAACAGGGGCGGTTCGGGTCCGGCCGGTACCATCTGGCCGCACCGCCGGCAGCGATCACCGTCGACCGCGTCGAGGGGAACCCTGCCCTCAGGTACACGGTCGACATCCCGTCGCTCTGGACCACCGCGACGAGCCGGTACGAGCTGGCCGGGACCGAGGGGACGCGAATGGAGCTCCGGCCGGAACCGATCGGGATTAGTCCGCAACGGGTCGACCAGGACAGCTACGACGCGATTCTGACGATATGGATCCGGGAAGGCGACAGAGAGCGACAGATCTTGCTGGAACGGATTACGATCGAGGTCAAACCATGAGCGTGCGCGAGCGAGTCTCGCTCGGCACCGGTTTCGATACCGACGACCTCGGAATCGCGGTGCTCCGAACGGCGTTCGGGAACTACCTCGGGGCGACGCTTTTTCTCACCGCGCTCGCGTGGTTCGGCCTCTACTGGCGGCTCGGGTTCTTCTCGAACGACCAGTTCACGTTCGCGAACACGCTCGTCGGCGTCGCCGACGGACACCTGTTCATCGACCGGGCGGTGTACGGACCCGCTTCCGGTGCATCACCGGGAACGTACCTAGTCGACGGCCGCGTGTACGGCCGGAACTACGGCATCGTGGTCGTCTCCGCCGTCTGGCTGGTCGCGCTCGAAGCCGTCTCGCTGGTGGCCGATGTCCGCGTCGTCGTGACGGGGCTGTGGTCGTTCACCGTCATCGGGGCCGCGGCCGGCGTCGGCGTCTGGCTCGACCGACGACGGCTGTGCGTCCTGACCGGAACCGCTGTCGGGGCTGCTGTCTTCGTCGGGAACCTCCTCGTTGCGACGCCGCTGTCGACGTACTGGTACCCGCTGTTGGCGTTGCAGTTCACGACCACACTGGCGGCGGCGTTCACAGCAGTCGTCCTCTATCGGCTGGTCAGTCGTCGCTACACCGACCGGCTGGGTGTGGCCGCCGGGCTGACAGCCGTCTTCGCGACGCCGCTGGGGTTCTGGGCGAGCCTGCCGAAACGCCACAGCGTCACCGCGCTGTTCGTCGTCTGCGTGTGCTACACGCTCTACCGGAGCCGAGAGGCCGAGTCCCCGGTCGTCGCCAGACGGTTCAGAGCACTCACCTACGCGTGGGTCGGGCCTGTGACCTGGGTGCACGCGCCCGAAGGGTTCTTTTTGCTGGTGGCTATCGCGGCCGTCGACCTGCCGACCGCCCGGTCCAACGGTGTTCGGGACCTGTTCGTCGTCGGGCTCGCCCTGTCCGTCTCGCTGATCCCGTTTTTCCTGACGAACCTGGCTATCTCCGGCCAGCCGTTGCAACCGCCCCGGTTACTCCCGGGATACAGCGGCGACGTGCTCAGTGGCGACGGCACAGCGGGCGGTACTTCGACGAGCGGCAGTTCAACGGGCGGGAGTCCAGCCGACGATGGGCAGTCCGCCTCCGGGGGGAACGTGTTATCGCGGATTCTCGGTCAGTTCGTCGCGTCCTACGCCGTCCTCCTCGACCCCGAGCGGATAGTCCGGATATTCCTTCGGCACGGATACACCGACAGCCTGGCGTCGTCAGAGGACGCCGCGGTCAACCTCAGCGTCCTCGAATCGATGCCGCTGCTCGGTGCCATCGTCGTCTATCCCCTGTTCGCCACGCGTCGGCTCATTCGTGGAGTCAGTCTTCGAAAGCCACATTTCGGCGGGCGGACGGATCCCATCACCGCCGTCGATGCGTTCTCCGTGGTGTACGTGGTGTTGCTGTTTGGTTTGGCCCTCACGACGCTCCCGCTGCATCACATGTTCACGATGCGGTATCTCCACCCGCTCTACGCGGTGGGCATCTACTGGGTGATACGGATACCAGCGGTCCGGCGCGCCCTCGAAACAGCCGGCCGGTCGGCTGTGGCGGGGTTCGGTACCGCGGTGCTGGTCGGCGGCCCGCTCTATCTCTGTGCCATCGCGGTCGGCGACCTGGTCCTCGGTGAGGCCGTCCAGCTGTACGCGCTGGTGGCGCTGGCGGTCGCTGGCGCTGTCGGGTGCTGGGCGCTCCTCGACACAGCCGTCGGCGGGTTCGAATCGGTCGGTGCGGCCGTCCTCGGCATCGCCGCGGGGCTAACGGCGGTCTATCTCCTCGTCTCCGGGATCACGCTGTTCCCCGACACCGGCGAGTTCCTCCTGCCGCTCTCGCGGACGGTAAGCGAGCGGCTCCACTTCATGCGGCTGTACGGGAGCACGCCGTCGTACTGGTAACCGAAACGACGGTCTGACGCGGGCGAATCACTGCTCGTCCACCGCCACAATCGTGCTGACTCGCGCGTTCTCTTTGAGTTGCAGCCCCGCACCGCCGACCGACAGCGGCACGCGCGGGAGCGCGTCGACGTGCAGCGTCGGGTGGGTCGCCCCGCGTTCGAGCAGTTCCGTCCGCGGCTGGAGCGTCACCGTCGCCTCGCCGGTCAGCGATTCGTTGTACTCGATGAGATACTGGCCGCCCCGCAGCGTCCACCACTCGTAGTCGTCGTCCGGGTCCCGCTTCTCGCTTGCGTGGGGCGCGACGCCGGCCGCGTCGAGTTCGCCGCCACCGAAGTCGATCCGCCCCGGCTCGACGACCTCGTACACTTCGCCGGCAGTGAGGTCGAACCCCGGGCTGTCGGTCTGGGTCGGTTCGTGGACGATATCCGTGACGTACTCGCCGAAGTCGGTCATGGACGACTATACCAGGCGAGTGGGCCTAAAAGTGAGGCTGGAAGGGGCGGCGACACAGCGCGTCTCGTTCCCGAGCGGAACGCGGCACTTTTGCCCGGCGAGTGACTCTCCCCCTGCATGACCAAACACACGGAGTTTCTGGCTGGCGAGCGGCCTGAAGACGTACTCTTCTTCCTGCACGAGGACGCCGTCTCGAACCCCGGCGCGCTGGCCGAGTACGCCGACGAAGTCGAGGACGGACACGTCCTCGTCCTGCCGGGCGACGACGGCCGTAGCGCGTTCCAGTCGGCGACGGGCATCGACCCGATGGGCCTGGCACAAGAAGCGATGGGCACCGAGGGTGACATCCACGACGACCTGACGGGCGCGGTCTGTCCGGTCGCCGAGGAGGAACCGGAGAGCGACCACACGACCCGCTTTATTTTCGCCTTCGCCGAGGAACAGAACGAGGACGTGGGCGGGCTCTACGCCGAGGGCGACGTGGTCCACGCCTACGCGGTGTGTGCCTGCGGGGAACGGTACAGCGACAAGTGGGTCGTCGAGGAGTAGCTTACAGCAGGAACGGTTCGGCCAGTCGGACGAGCACCGCCTTCGGCAGGCCCGTGACGGGACTGCCGTCGTGCGCATACGAAATCCCGACCTCGTCGCGAGTGACACCGTGGCGGAGGTGCTGGATACCGTCGAGGAGGAACCAGCCACCGAGAAGCGCCCCGGGGAAGGCGACCCACGTTGGGACGGCGGCAGCAACCGTGTACGCCACGAAGCCGAACACGAGGAGCCCGAACACCACGTGATCGGCGTAGTCGCCGACAGCGGCCTGGGCGGCGTCGGCGACGAGCCAGACACAGAAGGCGAGTGTCGCCGTGACCGCGGCGTATCGTACAGAGCCATCGAGAACGTACAGCGTCGCGCCGACGGCGACGGCGCTCCCGAAGTGCCTTCTCACGGCTGTCTCGTGCGCGATTCGCGTGTGGAGGGACCTGGGCATCACTCGGCAGTGACGATGGAAGAATAAATCAACGTTGCGTCGGGCTACAAAACACCGCCCGCTGGTCCGCCTACCGCTCTGTATCGACGCCTTCCTCGGCTTCCTCGGGCAGTCGCCGGAAGGCATCCACGATAGCCTGTTTCGCGACGGCCCCCTGTGTCGTCCAGTGATGCGCGTAGTCCATCATGTCGTCGTAGATGTCGGGCTTGCAGCCCGCGGCCTTCGGGTGGCCGCCGCCGTTGACCTGCTGGGCGACCTCGTGGGCGCGCTCGAAGCTGTCCGTCCCGCGGATCGAGGCGGAGCCGGCGGGTTTGACGATGACGGCGGCGTCCGCGCCTTGCTCGCGCAGCGCCTCGGCGACCTCGTTCTGGGAGCAGCGGCCGTAGGTGACGCCGACCGTCCACTCGCCGACCTCGCGGAGTTCGGCCCGGTCGACGGCCTTCTCGATGAGCGCCTCCTTCTCGACGCGCTTCTCTTCGAGGAACTCGTGGAACTCCGGGGAGAGGTCGGGGCCGTGTTCGTGGACGGCCTCGATGTACTCCTCGGGTTCGCTCCAGTACGAGAGGTCCGCGAGGTCGTCGCTTCGGGGGTCGTCGCGGATCCAGAGGTCGTGGTCGCGGGTGACGGCGGCGAGGTCGGCCCACTGCTCGTCGAAATCGTAGTCGAGTTCCGACAGCGCCACGTCGGCGGTACACACTTCCTCACTATCTCCGACGGTGCGCTCGACGCCGGCCGCGTCCACGTCGTCGGCGAGATCGTCGGGCCACTGGTGGTGGTCGAACCAGACGACGCGTTCGACGCGCTCGATCAGCGAATCGAGGGGCGCGATGTCGGATTCGCGGTCGGGACAGAGGTCACAGATGAAGACGGTCGCGTCGGGGTCGGCGTACTCGGCGGTCCATTCGAGCGCCTCCGTGAGTTCGTGCGGGCCGGCGGGCAGCAGTGCGCCTTCTCCGTGGGCCTCGCGAATCAGTGCGGTACAGGCCAGTCCGTCGGCGTCCGGGTCGGCGATGACAATGACGCCGGCGTCTTTCAGGGTCTCTGCGGCTTCCGCTTCAGCTTGCTCTTCCTCGTAGGAATCCGGGATAAAGAACCCCTCTCCGGGGAGTACAGATTTGCGGCCGATAGAGAGACGGTCGTCGTCGATGAGCCAATCGTCCATGCCCCAGCAAGCGGGCGCGGCGTCAAGAACCCGTCGGGTTCAGTTACACGTCCTCGCGCTCGGGGTTGGGTTCGCCTTCGAGCTGGCGGACCGTCAGCACCGGCATCGGGGCCTCCCGGACGAGTTCCTCGGCGACGCTTCCCAGCAGGAACCCGTGTTCGCCGTGGCGGCCGCGGGTCCCGCTGGCGATGACGTCGGCGTCGTGTTCCTCGGCGTAGTTGCGGATTTCGTCGGCCGGGTCGCCCTGCCGAACGGCAGTGACGAGCTCCTCGTCGGCCTCGGCGTCGGCGGCCTCCAGGATGAACGAGAGGGCGCGGCCGCCAGTGGTCGCCAGCGCGCGCTCCAGCGCCTCGCGAACCTCTTCGGGAGTCGTCTCAACCTCGCCGGTGTCAACGACGTACAGCCCGTGGACAGTTGCGTCGAAGCGCGCTGCCAGGTCCAGCGCTGCTTCGACGGCCCGCTCTGCGCTGCCGGAGCCGTCCGTGGCGATGACCACCGTATCGAACATACACCACGCATCGAAGCCGCGACTAAATACACTGTTGGTCACGGCGAGGGACGGTCCGGATGACGCCACGGGGTCGGCACGAACCTCGGTGGATTTTTGCCGGCCGGGGCCGCACTGGCGAGTGATGGACATCGACCTCGTACTCGCGCCGGTCGACGGCAGCGACCAGTCGGAACGAGCGGCCGAGTACGCGATCGCCGTCGCGGAGCGATACGACGCCGATCTCCACCTGCTGTTCGTCATCGACGAACGGCTCCGCCGGGATATCGACAACGGTGACGTGAGTGCGGCCGCGATCGCCGAGGAGCACCAGGCGTTCACCGAGCGTCTTGAATCGCAGTTCCGCGACGCTCACGACGGCGCGTTCGAAACGTCGTCCGCGACCGCGTTCTCCGAGACGCGACTGATGCAGACTCCGGGCAGCGTCGTCCTCGACGTGGCGGAGGACATCGACGCGGATTTCATCGTCGTCCCGCGCGAGGAAGGAAGCGAAGAGGCCGTCGGGCGCGCGGCGATCTACGTCATCGAGTACGCCAGCCAGCCGGTACTCACCGTTTAAAGGCGGATCGCCATCTCTATCTCGAAGCTCTCGGCGCTACTGATCTCGAAGCCGACCTTCTCGTACAGCGATATCGCCGGGTCGTTCCACCGCTCGACGGTGAGCCAGACGTGGTCGATACCCTCGGCCTGGCCGTGGCCAAGCAGCGTCTCGACCAGCGCTGTCCCGATACCAGCTCCCTGGTAGGCCTGTAACACGAAGATAGCGAGTTCGTGCTCGTCCTCGTTGTCCGGGACCAGCGTCGCGTGGCCGGCGACGGTGTCGTCGTGCTTGGCGACAACGTTGACACAGTCGTCGTCGAGTATCGTTTCGAGCCACTCGCGGATGGCCTCGTCTTTGACCGGTGGGATGCCCTGCGCTCGGTCCGCAGGGTCGAAATCGAGATACATCTCGACGAGGCTCTCCGTATCGGCGTCGTCCGCGGAGATCACGTCGATGGTGCGGTCCTCACGGTCGGTGATTGTCCGGGGTGGCTGCGGGAACTCCCCAGCCGGTTCGTCTGGATACGTGCGAGTCATCGGATGAGAGTCACCGGAGTCTGTGCGTTCAGCAGGACGAATTCGACGACGGGGCCGAGCTGTATCTTCCCGAGCGGCGAGCGGCCGCCGCCGCCGAGGACGATTCTATCGAACTCCTCGCTTTCGGCGATGTTCACCAGTTCGCTGCCCGGCGACGTGCCGTCGATGTGTCGGAGCGGCGGCTCGAGCCCGCTTTCGTCGATCCGCTCCTGCACCCGCTGTTGGACCGTCTCGAGGTCGGCGTCGCTGTCCTCGTTTTCGAAGATAACGACGGTCAGTTCATCGCCTGTTTCCGATACGCGCTCGAGTGTTTCGGTCAGTGCCTGATAGGACAGTTCGCTGCCCCCGACACCGAGCAGTAGTTTCATAGTCGGGCCATGCATGGGAGTAGTGAAAAAGGCACCTGGCTGAAGTGTTGGCAGAAGGTAATGAAGGCGGGTCAGCGGCGATACCCTTTTTCACCGCGGGCACGCATTCTCGGCTATGACTGAGGGCGCACCGCCGGACGAGACGGATGCCGAGGCGGCAGACGAGGCGTCGGCCGGACACCAGCCAGACGAGTCGGCGGCCGCAGATGACGGGGCCGCCGACGCCGACGCCGCGGGAAGCGACACCGCCGACTCGGCTACCGAAGAGACAGCAGCGGCCGAGTCAGCCAGCGAAGCGGCGGCCGCCACAGCCAGTGACGTCCCGTCCGACGTACAGAAGTACGACCGCTTCAAGAAGATCGAGGGCGGGACCTACGACCGCGCGAACGACTTCCTGCGGGACCGGACGTACATCACCGCCCGCGAGTGGGCCATCGCACGCCTCTGTGCCGACTTCCGGACCGAGACAGGCGTCGAGATGACGAAAATAGGGGAGAACCTCCCCGAACTCGTCCCGTTCATGACGGACACGTACACGCCACAGGCGGTCAACCAGGCCCGTTCGGCCTTCGAGGACAAGGTCCGGAAGGCCGGTGCAACGTTTCTCTACGGCGCGATGTGTGATTTCTTCACCGCCGAGGACCTCGACGACGTGATGTACGAGGCCACGGAGGTCGCGAAGTTCCTGCTCGAAGTCGAGGGCGTCGACCTCGCCGTCGAGGACGAGATGGAGGCCGAGGACCGGATCTCCTCGGTGATGCGGGAGGTCCGCGAGCAGTCGGCGGCGCTGCGACACGACGAGGTATGTTGTCCGGAGTGTGGCAATGAGTTCGAGGTGGACGAGTAAGCCACCCCGTCGATGACCGATATCGACCCGGACACCGAGCCGTCGCTGTCCGAACACGAAGCGACACAGAAGGTTCTTCGAACCGACCTCGCCGTCGGCATCGGCGGGGCGGTGTTGGGGTACGCGGAGGCCGGTAGTGCCCTGTTCGACGTGCTTCCGGTAGTCGTGGGGGTAACACTGCTGACCGCCGTCGCGGTAGCCGTCGTCGAACACGACGCGGTGCCGGGCGTGTACCCGGAGGTAGCCGCGCTGGCATCGTTTCTCGTGCTCGCGGGCGCGGTGGCCGGCCTCGTGACGATCTCCCCGGCCCCGATGACGGTCGATCTCGCGGGTGCACTCTCGGGGTTCGGAATCGGTGTGCTCGCCAACCGGCTCCTCTACGGGGTCGTCTTCGCAGTACCGGCGTACCGGCTGACCCGAGTGCGCGAACAGTCGTAGTCGGACAGTCCCAGCCGAGCGGGTTTCAGTCGGGGAAGAACGGGTCGGGGTCGTCGTGGGCGACGGTGACCACTTCGTCCTCGGAGAGCGGGCGAATGTGGGAGTAGAGGCCGCGGTCCGCGGCGACCTGTTCCAGGGCCTCGCGGTCGCTGCGGTCGTAGTACAGCGGAACGAACGCGGCGAGGTCGTCGCCACATTCCAGCGCCACAAGCAGGAACACCATCCCGTCGCCGGTCGCGCGAAACACCTCGTACCGGTCGACGGGACGGTTCCCGAGCGCGTCGGCGAGCCGCCGGAACTCGTCACCGGGAACCACGACATCGAAGCCGAGCCGTCGGCTGTCGGGCTCGTACTCGCCGGTCTGTTCGGCCATCGTTCGCGGCTCGCCGGTCAGGAGCGTCACGTCGCCGGGATGGAGTTCGATAGTCTCGCGGCCGGCGTCGCGGTACTTCGCTGCCGTCGCCGCCATGTCGTCGATGACCTGCTCCCAGTGACCGACGACGCGGTCGAAGGGGTTCGATTCCGGGTCGACAGGGTCGTCCATACGTCGAGTGGGGCGGCCGCACCCATAAACTGTCGGCGAGGTTTCAGCACAACACTTTTGGAAGTATTTCGAGAACAACCGATAGATGCGTGATTTGTTGACACTATCCAGTCTCCGGACCCAGTTCGAGACGGACCGGGGAACGGTCAAAGCCGTCGACGGCATCGATCTCACAGTCCGTGAGGGGGAAACCGTCGGGCTGGTCGGTGAGTCGGGATCGGGGAAATCGGTGACCGCGCTGTCGGCGATGGGAATCGTCGACGACCCTGGACACATCGCCGGCGGGCAGGTCCGTTTCGGCGCGCTGGAGACGGTCACGCGACTAGCGCGGCAGTATCCGAAGGCGGTTGCGACCGACGCCGACGGCTCGGGGTTCATCCACGTGGACTCGGCGACCGTCGACCGGAGTAATCTCCCGAAATCACTGGATACGGCAGCCGACGACACCGCGCTGGCCAGGCAGTTCATTCGAGAGGCCCCGAACCAAGCACTGCCGAAACAGGGGGACGGCCCCGTAACCGTTGCAGACGGCTACGTCGACCTGACGGCCGCGCCGGAGCGAGCGATGCGGGACATCCGTGGCGGCGACATGGGGATGATATTCCAGGACCCGATGACCTCGCTGAACCCCGCGATCACCGTCGGCGAGCAGGTCGCGGAGAGCCTGCGACTCCACCGATACGGCCGCAAGCGCAACGATTCCTGGTTCAACGCTCTCCGGGAGATAACCCCCTCGCTCAGTCGTGGCGGCGGTATGAGCGAGGAGGTCCGGTCCGACGTGATCGCCCTGCTTGAGGAGGTCGGCATTCCGGAGCCGGCCGACCGCGTCGACGAGTATCCGCACGAGTTCTCCGGCGGGATGCGCCAGCGCGTGCTCATCGCTATTGCGTTGGCTTGCCGACCGAAGCTCCTGGTCGCCGACGAGCCGACGACGGCGCTCGACGTGACCATCCAGGCGCAGATTCTGGACCTCATCGACGGCCTCCAGGCCGACCTCGGGATGGCGGTCCTGTTCATCACGCACGACCTCGGCGTCGTCGCGGAGACCTGCGACCGCGTCGCCGTGATGTACGCCGGCGAAATCGTCGAGGAGGGGCCGGTCGAGGAGATCTTCGGGAACCCCTCGCATCCGTACACGTACACGCTACTGGAATCGATTCCCAGCGAGGAGACCGAGCGGTTAACTCCTATCGAGGGAAACGTCCCGAGCCTCATCGACATGCCCGAGGGGTGTCACTTCGCCGACCGCTGTCCGTGGGCCAAGCCCGAGTGCCGCGAGGGCGAGATACCGTTTCTCCAGCACGGCCCGACGGACGTGTCCCACCGCTCGAAATGCATCCTCGAGTCGTTCGATAAGAGCGAGTACGGCACCGGCGACGCGGGCGTGGCCGCCCACGAGACGACGCGGACGGACAGACGGCTCATGGAAGTCGACGGGCTGAAAAAGCACTTCTCGCGGGCCGACGACCTGCTGGATAAGTACATCGGGCGCGAGCCGGAGTCAGTCAAGGCCGTCGACGGCGTCTCGATGGACATCTACGAGGGCGAGACGCTCGGCCTCGTCGGGGAGTCCGGGTGCGGGAAATCGACGACCGGCCGGACGATTCTCCGTCTGCTGGAGCCGACAGACGGGACCGTGGTCTTTGCCGGCCAGGACCTCGCGGACCTGAACAAGGACGACCTCCGGGCGGTCCGCCGGGATCTGCAGATGATCTTCCAGGACCCGATGTCCAGCCTCGACCCGCGGATGACCGTCGGCCAGACCATCATGGAGCCGCTGAAGATCCACGACCTCCCGGAAGACACCGGCGACGGCTCCCGGCGCGAGCAGCGGGTCGACCGGGTCGCGGAGTTGATGGAGGCGGTGGGGCTGGACCCCGACCAGTACGACCGGTATCCACACGAACTGTCGGGCGGGCAGCGCCAGCGGGTCGGCATCGCTCGGGCGCTCGCCGTCGACCCCGATTTCATCGTCTGTGACGAACCCGTCTCGGCGCTGGACGTGAGCGTGCAGGCCCAGATCATCAACCTGCTGGAGGACCTCCAGGGGGAGTTCGGCCTGACGTACCTGTTCATCGCCCACGACCTCTCCGTGGTGCGGCACATCTGTGACCGCGTCGCCGTGATGTATCTCGGCGAGGTGGTCGAAGTCGCCGACACCCCGGACCTGTTCGCCGACCCGAAACATCCCTACACACGGGCGCTCATGTCGGCAATCCCGGAACCGGACCCGACCGTAGAGACCGACCGGATACTCCTGAAAGGCGACGTTCCATCACCGGTTGACCCGCCCTCCGGCTGCCGGTTCCGGACCCGTTGCCCCGAGGTCATCCCGCCTGACATCGACATCGAGCAGGAGACCTACCGGGAGGTGATGGACTACCGACAGCGGGTGGAAGACGAGGCGATTTCCCTCGACGCGGTACAGGCGCAACTCCAGCCGGACGGCGACGCCGCGGCGGCCACCGACGGCGGGGCGGATCTCACCGAACAGCCAAGCGACTCGATGGCGGTGTCGGCCTTCGTCGAGGCGATGTTCGACCGCTTCTTCGAGACGAAACCGACCGGTGAGAACCGGCGCGTCATCGAGGAATCGTTCGAGCGGCTCGCGGCGTCCGACTGGGAGGGCGCAGCCGAAATACTCCGAGACCGGTTCGAAAGCGTCTGTGAGCGACGGCATCCCGAACTGCAGTCGAGTCCGCACCCGGCAGCGTGTCACCTGTATGAGCAGCCCGGCAGTGACCGCAAGTAGGGAATATTACTCGGCTGCACACCCTCCTTATTTGTTATAATGTATATTTATCTACCTGTCCAGTACTGTTATATTCAGCCTGGTTGAATGGTACCGTATGTCATCCGACGATCAGATAGACAGACGGAGTTTCCTCGCAGCGGCAGGCGGTGCCGCGGCGGCCGCAACGCTCGCGGGCTGTTCCGGAGACGGTGGCGACGGGACCGAAGGTGACGGCAACGGCGAAAGCGGCGGTGACGGCACTGACACAGGCGAAAGCGGCGGTGACGGAGCGAGCGACCAGACGCTCGTGTACGCCCGCGGTGACCACCCCGAGAACTACGACCCACAGCAGACGACCAGCGGCGAAGTCGCGAAGGTCACGAACCAGATATTCGACACGCTCATCCAGTTCGCCCCGGGAAGCGGCGGCCAGCTGGAGGACGCGCTGGCGACCGACTACTCGCTTGACGGGACAACGGCGACGCTGACGCTCCGGCAGGGCGTGACCTTCCACAACGGGGAGGAGTTCACGGCGTCGGACTTCAAGGCGACCTGGCAACGGTTCACGCAGAGCGGCTATCAGTACTACCTCGGTGATGAGACGCGGTCAGGGTACGGTCCGTTCACGCTGGGCGACTGGATCGAGAGCGTCGACGCGAGCCAGGACTACGAACTGACTATAGAGCTCACACAGCGGTACGCGCCGTTCCTGCGGAACCTCGCGATGTTCGCCGCGGCCGTCCTCTCGGAGGCCCAGATCGAAGCGATGGGCGACAACCAGGCGGACCTCGGAACCGAACCCGCGGGGACCGGTCCCTTCGAGTTCGACACGCTCGACAACCCGAACGAGCGCATCCGGCTGACGGCCAACGGCGACTTCTGGGGCGAGGGGCCGAACGTCGGGACGGTCATCTTCAAGACCATCACGGAAAACAGCACCCGGGTCCAGGACGTCATCAACGGGGCCTCGCACATCACGGACAACCTCGACTCCTCCGGGTTCCAGCGGGCCGAGGAGAGCGGGACGGCGACGCTGCTGCGGAAGAACGGCATCAACCACGGCTACATGGCGATGAACATGGCCCGCTTCGAGCCGTTCCGGAACCGGACGGTCCGTCGGGCCATCGCCCACGCCGTCAACACCGAGGCCATCGTCAACCAGATTTACCAGGGCTTTGCGACACAGGCCTCACAGCCGCTCCCGCCGGACGTGCTGGGCCACAACGACGACCTCGACCCGTATCCGACGGACAAAGAGCAGGCCCGGTCGATGCTCGAAGAGGCCGGCTACGGCGACGGCTTCGAGTTCGAACTCGCGACGTTCTCGAACCCCCGCGGGTACAACCCCAGCCCGGTCCAGACGGCGAACCAGGTCAAATCCGACCTGGAGGACATCGGCCTGACGGTCAACATCAACCAGTTCTCGAACTTCGGGCCGTACCTTGACTACACGTCCGCCGGGCGACACGACGCCTGTTTCCTCGGCTGGTACACTGACAACGCTGACCCGGACAACTTCATGTACGTCCTGCTGGACCCGAAAGTCGAGATGGACGCCGTCCCCGACGGCCAGGACTGGGTCAGTTTCGACACGGAGGGGTACTCGACGCTCAACGTCTCAGGGTGGGCTAACAGCGAGTACATGGAACTCGTCCGCGAGGCCCAGCGGACCTACGCCGAAGGGGACCGCGAGACGATGTACCAGGAGGCCGCCCAGATCGCCTACGACGAGTCCCCGTGGGTGTTCATCGACTACGCCGAGACGCTCCGAGCGGTCAACGAGGCCGTCGTCGAGGACTCCTACACGGTTAGCTCCGTCGGCGGCCCCTACCTCAACACGGTCGAGCTACAGTAGCGATCCACCTGTTCCCGCATGAACTGGACACAGTTTCTCTTCAGGCTGGTCGAACCGGTGGTGCCGCCACGGTTCGTCATCAAGCGGCTGCTGTTGCTCGTCCCGGTGCTGTTCGGCGTGGCGTCGGTCGTGTTCGCCATTCTCCACCTGGCCCCGGGCGATCCGGCTATCGTCATCGCCGGCCAGCGAGCGTCGACCGAGCAACTCGAACAGATACGGCAGGAGCTCGGGCTTCGACGGCCGCTGTGGGAGCAGTACCTGAGCTTCCTGTGGGACGCGGCGCGGTTCGACTTCGGCCAGTCCTACAGTATCAGCCGGGGGAACAGCGTCCGCTCGGTCATCGCCGACCGGCTCCCCATCACGCTCGAACTCGCGATTTACGGCCAGGCGGCGGGCATCCTGCTGGGCATCCCGCTGGGCATCATCTCCGCGGTCAAGCAGGATTCGATAACCGACCACGTCACCAGAATCGGGGCGCTGACGGGTATCTCGGTCCCGATCTTCTGGTCCGGACCGCTGCTCATCCTGCTGTTCTCGACGTACCTCGACGTGTTCCCGACCAGCGGCCGCATCGACTCGACGCTGTTCCTGCCCGAGACCTGGACGCTGTTCGGCCGTGAGCTACCGCTGACCGGGATGATAACGGTCGATACGATCCTGCTGGGGAACACCGAGGCGTTCCTCTCGGCGGCCCATCACCTGTTCCTGCCGGCGGTGGTCATCGGCGTCTACTCGACGGCGCTCATCTCGCGGATGATGCGCTCCTCGATGCTCGAAGTCATCCGCCAGGACTACATCCGGACCGCGCGGGCGAAGGGCCAGGGCGCGAAGATCACGCTGATGAAACACGGCTTCCGAAACGCGCTGATCCCGGTCGTCACCGTCATCGGCATCCAGTTCGGGACGCTGCTCGGCGGGGCCGTCCTGACTGAGACCGTGTTCGGCATCAACGGGATGGGGCTGACTATCGTCACCGCCATCGGCGTCTCGGACTACCCGGTCGTGCAGGGAACGGTACTCACCTTCGCGTTGCTGTTCACGCTGGTCAACCTCTTCGTCGACGTCACCTACAGCTACCTCGACCCACGGATTCAACAATGAGTACGGACACCGAGACACGGAGCACGCTGGGACGCCTGCGGGCGTCCCCGTTCCTCGCCGACCTGCTGACGAACCGCCTCGCCGTCGTCGGGCTGACAATCATCCTCGGTATGGCCGCTATCGCCGTCTACGCCCGCGTGACCTACGACTTCGGCGCGCTTACCAGCTCACAACTCGGCACCGAAATCACTGACCGCGCGCCGCCGGGCTGGCTCGGTCCCGCGCCCGCGAACCAGCAGCTGTTCGGCACGGACGCGGCGGCCCGGGACATCTACAAGCGGAGTCTGTACGGGGCATGGCTGGCCCTGAAGTTCGGGACGATTACCGTCGGTACCTCGACCACCGTCGGTGTCGGACTGGGGATTATTGCGGCGTACTACGGCGACGTGACCGACAACGTCATCATGCGGACGATGGACGTACTACTGGCGTTTCCGCCGCTACTGCTCGCGCTCGCGCTGGTCGCCATCTTCCCGCGTGACCTCGGGCTCTGGCGGGCCGTGGTGGCGCTCGTGCTGGTGTACACGCCGCGGTTCGCCCGGGTCGTCCGCGGGGCTGCGCTCAAAGTGCTCGAAGACGAGTACGTCGACGCCACGGTTGCGCTGGGCGCGACCGACCCTCGGATTCTCGTCCGGCACATCCTGCCGAACACGCTCGCGCCCATCACGGTCCAGTCGACGCTGAACTTCGGGCTCGCCATCATCGACCTCGCGGCGCTGTCCTTCCTCGGGTTCGGCGCGCAGGCGGGGACACCATCGTGGGGACTGATGCTCTCCCGTGGCGTCGAGAACGGCCTCCTGACTGGTGAGTGGTGGCTCTCTTTCTTCCCGGGGCTGTTCCTCGCTATCACCGTCCTGGGGTTCAATCTGCTCGGCGACGGGATGCGCGACGCGCTCGACCCCCGGATGCGCGAAGCGGTCGACTGATGGCCCCCAGCGGTGACCCACCCCGACTCCGGCAGTACGTCGCGGCCCGGGCGCGACTGGTGGGGAGTGGCCTGGTCGTTGGTCTGGTGCTTGGCGGCCTCGGAATGGCGGGGTGGACGCTCTACACTGGTGATGCGCGGTCGAGTGAAGCGACGGTGTTCGCCCTCGGCGCGCTCGTGTTCGGCTTCGGCCTGCTGGGCTGGTCGGGGTCGATACTCGCCGGCCGCGGCATCGAAGCCATGCAAGAACACATGGGCGCGCGAAGCAACTGGACCGAGCGCGACTCCCGGCGGGCGATGGCCCGGCTCTGTGGTGGTGGCGGCGGAATAATGGTCGGGACCTTAGTCGTCGCGGCGTTACTCTAGCCGCTCGCTGTCCGCGCCACGGACGTTTTGCCCCCCGTGGTCGTAGAACACGTCTTCCTGCGGCGTTGCATCGTCAGCCAACGCGTCGCCGCGCTCGTAGACCACCGTTCCCCGGACCATCGTCCACTCGGGGAACACCGCGTCGCGCCCCTCGAACGGCGTCCAGTCGCACTTGGAGTGCAGGGCCTCACCGTTGATCTCGCTCGTCTCGGTCGTGTCGACGAGCACGAGATCGGCGTCCTTACCGGCCTCGATAGCCCCCTTCTGTGGCAGGCCGAACACGTCGGCGGGGTTGCGTGCCGTGAGGTCACGAACGCGCCCGTAAGTGAGGCGGCTGTCCGCGTCTCGGGCTTCAGCGAGCAGGAGCGGCAGGACTGTCTCGACGCCGGGGACGCCCGACGGCGCGTCCCAGATGCTGGCGTCCTTCTCCTCGCGGGTGTGTGGCGCGTGGTCCGTCGCGATCATGTCGACGGTACCGTCGACGACGCGCTCGTAGAGCTTCTGGCGGCGCTTCTCTCGGCGTAGTGGCGGATTCATTCTCCCAAACGTCCCCAACTCGGAAAGGTCGCGGCGGGAGAGCAACAGGTGATGGGGCGTCACCTCGGTCGTCATCCCGGCCTCGCTGGCGATGTCGACGCCCTCCGGCGTGGACGTGTGGGCGATGTGTATCGTCGTGTCGTGCTCTTTTGCGACAGCACAGGCCCGCTCGACGGCCTTTTCTTCAGCTTTCGCGGTCCGGAACGCGCTCCAGGCGTCGGCGTCGTCACGGGCCTTGGCGTCGTCGTTGAAGTAATCGGCGTCCTCGGCGTGGACGGTGACCGGCACGTCGTTGTCGGCGGCGGCCTCCAGCGCGTCGGCGAACAGGTCGGCCTCGATACCCATGTCGCCGGTCGAGTCCGCGAGAAACACCTCGCCGAGTGCGAACAGGCGACGGCGCAGGAGGACGTTCGGAATCCAGTCGGCCGTGACACCGCCGTTGATACCCCAGTCGACGACGGAGTCAGCGGCGAACTCGGCTTTCTGGTCGAACGCCTCGCCGTCGATGGTCGGCGGGTCGGTGTTGGGCTGGTCGACGACGGTCGTGACGCCGCCGGCCGCCGCGGCCCGCGAGCCGGTCTCCCACGTCTCCTTGTGCGGGTAGCCGGGCTGGCGGAAGTGGACGTGCGCGTCGACCATCCCCGGAAAGAGGCGTTTGCCGGTCGCTTCGATGACGTGCTGGTCGGATGTGTCGAGGTCGCGGCCGACTTCGACGATGGACTCGCCACGCACCCGGACGTCACGTTGGTGGCCGTCCGGCAGCGTCGCGTTACGGATGAGCATACGCCCAGTCGGCCGGGCGCGCCCCTAAGTCTCTCGGATGGCCGTCACCGATACGTCGCGCCCGTCGGCTAACGACCGCTCCAATGCCGCGATGACCTGATCGGGGTCGTCGGTCCCCCCAGCGTTGGCGACGCTCCCGACGCTCTGTGGATCGAACGGAACGTCGAGCGCCTCGTAGACGGGAGCCAACACCTCAGCGATGGCCTCGTGATCCCGGACGACGACAATACCGCCGACGACAGCGACGGACTGGCGGACGCGCTGGGCGAGGCCCGCGATTTTGCCGTCGGCCTGAAGCGAGTGGCTCCCCGGACAGAAGGAGGCGTCGGGTTCACCCGTCCGAGCGGTGATTCCGCAGTCGTCGAGCGCGCGCTTCACAGCGGCCTTGGCCCACTCGTAGCGGTCATCGATAGTCCCTCGCGGGTTCTCAGTCGGGACGGCGAGGGAAAACGAGACGGTCGACCCGGTGTAGGCGACAGCGCGACCCCCCACCGCGCGCTCGATGACGGTGTACCCCCGGTCGTGAGCGGCCCGGCGCGCTCGCTCGTAGCCGACGTTGTTCGTGTCACGGCGGCCGAACGCGACCTGTCTGTGCGGTCGCCAGACACGCAGGGCTGGCTCGCGGTCTTCGGCGACCGTCTCCGCCATCTTGCGGGTCCGCTGGAAGTCGGTTTCGGGGTCGGCGGCGCGGCCCCGTAGCAGACGCATAGTCGGGCTGTACGGACTCACGGGGCTAAAGCGGTCCGGCGGTCCAGCAACTGCAAGCCCCACAGCGGTAGGTGGCGAGCAGGCGACACACAGCTATCGCGACGGGACGTGTCGCGCTCCCGCTGCCCCCGCCGCGGTCGTCGTCAGCGCACACGAAGCGGTGGCCTCGGGATGGGTCTTGAACCCTCGGGCGACAGAGCCATACCGACACACGCCTAATCGCCGCCGATGGCCGTCACGATACCGCGAGACGTACTCTTTCAGTATTACCGCTTTTCCCTGTACAACTCGCCGTTCGACGCCCACGACGAGGGGTGTGCCATCGACCTTTACCCCGACGGCGAGCGCGCGCCGTCGCCGGTGGCCGGGGAGGTGCTGGACACGAAAACGGTCCGGGCCCCGCCGAAGGCCTACGCCGCCGAACACGACCACCTCATCCTGGTCGATACTGGCGACACCGTAGCACGGCTGCTGCACGTCGACCCGGCTGTCGAACCCGGTGAGACGGTTACCGTCGGCGACGACCTCGGAGAACTGGTCCGGGCGGGCTTTTTCGCCCCGTGGGTCCCGAACCACATCCATCTCGGCTTCCGGGCCCCAGACACGAACCCCTACCGGGCGTCGGGGTCGCTGCCGGTCGACGTGGCAGTGGACGTGACGCCGCTGTCCTGGGACGGGACCGGCACCGTCGCGGAAGCCGGCGAAACCTGGGTACGGCTGGACGAGCCTGCCCATCCGACACCGGGCGAGTCCTTCGTCGGTATCGCCAACGACGCCGACGGCGGCGATTCCGGAGTCCTCGACGGCGGGCTCCCGCACTACTCCGGTGGCGGGCTGCTGGGCCGTGACGGAACCGACGCCGCGGCCCTCGCGGGCCAGCGCGTCGGGACAGCGGACGGCCGCACGGTCGCGTGGGACGACCTGACCGTCCTGGCAAACGGCGAGCCGATAACCGGTATCGCGCTGTTCTGTGGCCGCGAGCGCTTCGGGGCGAAGCTCGTCGGCGAGGATATCGACCTGTCCGTCGGCGACGAGGTACGCGTGACCGTCGAACGGGCCGCGGCTTGCGACAACTCCGCGTAGCTACGACTCCCCGTACCGCTCTGCGTGGGCCTGTTTCGCTTCTTCGTAGGCCGGGTCCGAACGGACCGCGTCGAGGTGCTCCTTGTATGTCAGGGCTATCTCGCGTTTCTCCGGGTCATACCACTCCTGAGGGTCGCGCTGCTCGCCGTCGACATATTTCTGTCCGCCGGGGTATTTCGCGTAGCGCATCGCCCGCGTCCAGCCCATCTGGAGGTATTTGCGGGCCATGTCCATCCCGACGAAGTCCCCGACATCGCGGTACTCGCGGTAGCGGTCGCGGATGGACTCGGCGGCGGCCGCCGCGTCCTCGCTGGTTTTGATTGTCCACTCGGGCAGGAGTTCGCTCTTGTAAGGCTCGATTTTAAACGCCCCTTGCTCGTCGGATGTGTACCGGTAGCGCTCGGGATGCTCGCGAAAGTCGAGGTCGTACTCTGGGCCGTCCTCCACCTCGGCGACATCGCCGCGAACGGGGTCGGCACCCATCCGTCAGGCGAGCGTAATCTCGTCGCGCTCGGTCACCTCACCGAACAGCCAGTCGGCGTGCTCCAGGGCGTACTCGCGGTGGTCGTCCTCGATGTAGCCGACGGCGTCCTCGACGAGGATCGGGCGATAGTCGCGCAGACCGGCGCTGGAGGCCGTATGGAGCACACAGACGTTCGCGAGCGTCCCACAGATAGCCAGGTCCTTGATGCCGTGGGCGTCGAGCCACCCCTCCAGTTCAGTCTGGTAGAAGGCGTCGTACGTGTGCTTGACGACGACCAAGTCATCGTCCTCTGGGTCGAGGTCCTCGACGAGTTCGGTCTCCCACGAACCCTCGACGACGTGCTCGCCCCACCGGTCGAACTCGTCGTAGTAGTGGGTGTCCTCGAACTGGTCGGGCGGGTGCACGTCGCGGGTATATACGACCGTCGCGCCGGCCTCGCGGGCACGGTCGACGAGTTCGGCGCAGGGCTCGATGGCCGCTTCGCTGTCCGGTGCGTAGAGGCTCCCGTCGGGATGACAGAAGCCGTTCTGCATATCGACGACAACCAGGGCGGTCTGTGCTGGGTCGAGTTCCATATCGGGTGTTGGGTTGGGTTGACTACGAAAGTTACTCCGACGGCTGTTTGTGGAAGGCGGAAGCAAACACGGAGAGTTGGAACGCTGTCTCCGACCGACAAACAATCTCACGACTAGCGTGTGACTTTTTACTGTGGTGACCTTCCTAACGGTAGATGCGCCGCCCTTTCGCCCTCGTCGTTCTCTGTGCTGTTGTGCTGTTACTGGCGGGCTGTCAGGCACCCAGTGCGTCGCCCGAGACGGAGACCGGTGGCGACGACCTGACTCCCAGCGAACCCGCGACCGACTACAGGAGCAACAGCTCCGCCCCGGCAGCGCCTGAGGCGGACCGGCTGGGCTACGAGAACGGCTACTGGTACAACGAGTCGCTGTCGGTGACAACGGAGGACGGACTGAACGAGACAGAGCGGGAAGCCGTCATTGCACGAACGATGGCCCGCGTCGAGCGGATTCGCGGCCTGGAGTTCGAAGAGACGGTCACGGTGTCCGTCGTCTCACGGGCGGAGTACCGCAACAGCACCGGCGGCGAAACCGGCGATTCGCTGCGTCGGTTTGACAACGTGAAGTTCGAGGCGCTGTTTTTCGTCGGCGAGGACCGCGACTCCATCGCCGTCCAGAGCAGCAACCGCGGCGAGAGCGTTCTGGGCTACTACAGCAGCCAGCGCGGTGAGATCGTTATTGTCAGCGACTCCGAGACGCCGACGATAAGCCGGGGGACGCTGGCCCACGAACTCGTCCACGCGCTGCAGGACCAGCACTTCGGTCTCGAAAGTGACGCGCGGACGCGGGACCAGGTGCAGGGTCGGAACGGATTGGTCGAAGGCGACGCCGTCGCCGTCACCCAGACGTACACTGACCGCTGTGGCGGGGAGTGGCGCTGTATCGACAGGCCCGCCCAGAGTAGCGGTGGCGGCGGCGACCGTCACTTCGGCATCAACTTCATGCAGTATTTCCCCTACAGCGACGGTCCCGGGCTGGTCGGAACTCTCCGGGAACGCGGCGGCTGGAGTGCTGTCAATGACGCCTACGACGACTACCCCGACGGGGCCGCCGAAGTGACCTACCCCGAGCGCTACCCCGAGTGGGAACCCGAATCAGTCTCGCTTGCGGACCGGTCCAGCGACGACTGGGAGCGGGTCAGACCCTCGACTGACCGGGACCGGCCCGACTACGCCGTCGTCGGCCCCTCTGCCATCGCCGGGTCGATGGCGTACACCATCGCCGATGACTACAACGAGTCGAGCGTGGTCCAGACGCGTGACGTCATCAACTACGAGGACGGGTCGCTGGACAGCGACGACCCGTACAACTACGACCTGCCCGCCACCGACGGCTGGACGGGTGGCCGGATGCACGTCTACGGCGACGGCGACGAGACGGCCTACGTCTGGAGGACGACCTGGGCCAGCGAGGCCGTCGCCCGTCAGTTCGCCGACGCCTGGGCGGCGGTCATCTCCCACTGGGGCGGCACCAGAACCACAGAAGGCCACTGGGTCATCGAGGAAGACAGCCCCTACACCGACGCTGTCGCCGTCAGGGTCGACGGAGACACGGTCACCGTCGTGAACGCGCCGACGGTCGACGAACTCGACGAGGTCTACGATGCGTAAGGAACTGCTCATTGCGCTGGCGGTCGTCCTGGCGGGCTGTACGGTCCCGTCTTTCGGCGGCAGCGATCACCCCGAGACACCGACCGGTGAGGACGCAATCGGCTACGAGAACGGCTACTGGTACGACGATTCGGTGACGGTGACGACCGACGACGGACTGAACGAGAGCGAGCGCGAGGCTGTCGTCGCCCGGACGATGGCCCGCGTCGAGCAGGTCCGCGGCCTGGAGTTCAAAGAGCCGGTCCCGGTTTCGGTCATCTCCAGGGCCGAGTACCAGAACCGCTCGGGGGGCAACGGCAGCGGCGGTAGCAGTCGTCCACAAGACCCCTGGAACGACCAGGTGTGGGAAGCGCTCTTACTCATCGGCGAGGACTCCGGCAGCAGTGACGAAATCGACGACACGCTCTCGACGACGGTCCAGGGCTACTACTCGCCGAGCCAGGACGAGATCGTCATCGTCAGCCCGACGGAGACGCCACAGATCGACCGTCGGACGCTCTCACACGAACTCGTTCACGCGCTGCAGGACCAGCACTTCGGGCTGAACGGCTCCGCGGAAACGCAGGACACGCAACTGTCACGGCAGGGTGTCACCGAGGGCGAGGCCAACTACGTCCGCGTCCTCTACGAGCGCCGCTGTGGTGACGGCTGGGGCTGTATCGCGCTCCCCGACCGGCCCAGTGACGACGGAGGAAGCAGCAGCGACGGAGACGGCGACAGCCAGGAACCGAGCTACAACGAGGGGCTGTTCACCGTCCTCTACCAGCCCTACGTCACCGGGCCGCGGTTCATCGACCAAGTGCGCTCTGATGGTGGCTGGGACGCCGTCGACGCCCTCCACGACGACTTCCCCGACAGCACCGAGCAGGTGCTCCACCCTGAGAAGTATCCCGGCGAAGAACCCGTGAACGTCAGCGTCGCGGACCGCTCGTCCGACGAGTGGAGCCGCTTCGACCACGACCCGGTCGGCGACACGGTCGGGGAAACGTCGATCTACGCGATGATGTACCACAACGGCCAGACGGAGGGCGACCGCTACAGCTACGAGAGCGAGATCTCGGCGGGCTGGGGCGGTGATCTCGTCGTGCCCTACCGCAACGGCTCCGGCGGCTACGGGTACGTCTGGGAGACCCGCTGGGATACTGAGGAGGACGCCAGCGAGTTCGCACAGGCGTATCGGGCGGCACTGACCGAGGAACACGACGCCAGCCAGCCCCGAAGCAACGTCTACGTCGTCCCGGCCGACGACCAGTTCAACGACGCCTTCCGCGTCGTCCGGTCCGACAAAACCGTCCGTATCGTCAACGGGCCGACAGTGAGCGACCTCGACGAGATTCACCAGCCAGCGGAGTCCTGAGGGCCGGTCGCCGACCGGACCGCTTTTTTCGCCACACTGAAAACACCGTGTTATGACCGAGGAGTTCGATGTCGTCTCGCCAGAGGCGATTCGCGAGGGGCGGGCGACCGACGCCTACTTCGACCGGACGATGGAGGCGCTGGAACACGCAGGCAAGAACCCGGACGTGGTCGCCGAAGTGACGGCGAACCAGTTCGCGACGGGCCAGTGGAAACTGCTGGCGGGGCTGAAAGACGCCGCCGAGTTGCTTGAAGGACGGAGCGTCGACGTTGACGCGCTCCCCGAAGGCCAACTGTTCGACGGGGGCCCGGTAATGCGAATCGAGGGGTCGTACCGGGAGTTCTGTCGCCTAGAGACGGCGCTCCTTGGCTTTCTCTCGCATCCGACAGGCATCGCGACGCGGGCACTAGAGGCCCGCTACGCCGCACCGGAGTCGACGGTGCTCTCCTTTGGCTCGCGTCACGTCCACCCGTCGATAGCGGCGATGATCGAGCGGTCGGCGCTGCTGGGCGGTCTCGACGGTATCTCGAACGTCGCTGCTGGCGAGGTCATCGGCCGGGAGGCCGGCGGGACGATGCCCCACGCGCTCATGATCTGCTTCGGCCGCGGGAATCAGGAAGAAGCGTGGCAGGCCTTCGACGCCGCTGTTCCGGAAGAGACGCCGCGCATCGCGCTGACGGACACCTACAGCGACGAGACCGACGAAGCCCTCCGCGCGGCGGAAGCTGTCGACGACCTCGCGGGCGTCAGACTGGACACGACCGGATCCCGCCGCGGGGACTTCCGCCACATCGTCCGGGAGGTTCGCTGGACGCTGGACGCCTACGGCCACGAGGACGTGGACCTGTTCCTCTCTGGCGGTATCACCCCGGCAACCATGCGGGAACTACGGGACGTGGCCGACGGCTTCGGCGTCGGGGGCTACGTCGCCAACGCCGATCCGCTGGACTTCGCGCTGGATATCGTGGAACTGGACGGCGAGCCGGCGGCCAAGCGGGGGAAGCTCACCGGCACAAAATCGGTGTACCGTACCGCCGACGGCGGCCACCACATCGGCCTGGCCGACCGCGACGGGCCAGCGGACGCCGAATCGCTACTGGAACCACTGATTCGTGACGGGGACATCGTCAGGGAGTTCGACCTCGATGCGGCCATCGACCGCGGGGCGGCGGACGCCGAACGGGTCGGCTACGAGGGCGTGACCGTGAACGAGTAACGGGCGTTAAGTCTCCGGCCGGCGAAAAGGGGGTATGGTCGACCGCATCATGAAGGTCAACGCGTACACGACCTTCGACCTGCTCGACGGTGAGGTAGAGGGCCACGGCTTCGAGGAGGAGGCCCTGGCCGTGCTGAACGTGACCGCGCCGCGAAAGAACCCGGACCACGTCGAACTCCAGTTAGAGATGGACAACACCGACCTCGACGCGGTGAAGCCCCACGCGGACTCGGTGACGCTGTCGGCGGCCCAGGCCCGCGAACTGGCCGCCGAACTGGAGGAGTACGCAGGGAAGGTCGAAGACGCGCAATCGGAGTAGTCTGTAACTCTCGTTGACAGTTATTCGCCGCTACGGTTCGGTAATTCTATGGTGTGAAGACGCATACCACGAAACATGTCAACCGAGACGCCCGGGAATCCAGCCGCACGGGAGCTCGGCTACTGCCCGTGCTGTGGCTACCAGACGCTCCCGGAGGGCCGGCCCGGGTCATACGAGATGTGTCCGGTGTGTCACTGGCTCGACGACCCCATCCAGTTCGGCGACGCGGAGTTCGTCAGCGATACGAACCACGTGTCACTGACGGAAGCGCGCGAGAACTTCCGCGAACACGGGGCGTGCTCCCCCGACGAGGCCGGGGACTGCGAGGAGCCGACCGGCCTCGACCGTGACCCGAACTGGCCTTACGAGGAATAGCAGATACGAAACAGGACTCAAGCTGCGAGCGCGATATCCAGGTACAGCATGACGATGACGCCCGCCATCAGTCCGAGCGTCGCGACGCGCTCGTAGCCGCGCTGGTGGGTCTCGGGGATTATCTCGTCGGAAATCACGAACAGCATCGCGCCCGCCGCAAAGCCCATTGCATAGGGCAGGAGCGGTTCGACGGTCACGACGGCGACAGCACCAAGCACCGCGAGCGGGATTTCGACGATGCCGGAGCGAATCCCGGTGAAGACGGCGTAGAGCCGACGGTCCAGGCCAGCGTTGATCGCTGCGACGGAGACGGCCAGCCCCTCGGGGATGTTCTGGATGCCGATGGCGAGCATCAGCGAGAGCGCGCCCCCGATCCGGAGCGGGTCACCGGCGGCCGCGCCGAAGCCGACGCCGACGGCCAGCCCTTCGGGAATGTTGTGCAGCGTGATCGCGAGGATAAACAGGATGACGCCAGTCAGTTTAGATTCGTCAATCGAGAGGTCCTGGCTGGGGTTGGCGGCGTCCGACCGCCGGCTCCCGGTCAGGAGGTAGTGGGCGTGTGGGACGAGTCCGTCCGCCCGGTCGAGAAACAGCGCCCCCAGTGCGACACCGACGAGCGTCGGAATCGGGTTCCCGCCCGAATACTCCTCGATACCGGGGATGATGAGGCTCGTGAACGCGGCGGCAAGCATCACGCCAGCGGCGAACCCGAGCGCCGTGTCCAGCGCCCGCTCCGAAGGGTCACGCCAGACCAGCACGAGCGACGCGCCGAAGAGGTTCATCGTGGCGATGATGACCCCGCCGACGAGGCCGTTTATCAGCGGGTCTGTCCCGACGAGGTCGACGAACAGGTCGACGAGCCCGGATTGCATTGTCCAGTAGTGTACGTGGCCCCCTCTTGGGTGTACCGACAGTCAGGAGGGGGCGTATCTGGTTCTGGTGTTGTCTCCGCACAGAATCGGAAAGTCCCGGTTCGCCCGGGTTGTCCAGCCGGCTTCAGGTAGGGCCTTCTAGTTAGTAGAGGCCATATTCGAACGATTAAACGCTGTGTTAGAACGGTCCCGGCGACCCGACGAGCCGCCGCATCTCCATCGCGCTGGAGAAGTCTTCCCGGGAGACCACACGGGTCCCCTCGGGACCGTCGACGAAAGCGGCGGTGGCTCTGGCGGTATCGAGTTCGACGAGCGCGTCGAAGGCGGCCTTCTCCGAGACAAAGCGCGGCAGGTCGGTCTCCATCAGGTCGGCGACGGTGTCGGCCTCGCGTTCGGCCTTCGAGAGTTCCCTGAAATCGCCGACCGTGACGACGCCGACCACGTCGTCGCCGCGTGTGACCGCGAACTCCGTCCGCCGGTCTGCGAACATCCGGTCGACGAGGTCCTCAATGGTGGCGCTGGCCTCGATAGTCGCGTCGAGCGGGCTGGCCACGTCGTCGACGGTCAGCCCTTCCAGCAGGGCGGCCAGGGCAACCGTGCGGGATTCGCTCGACGCAGCACCGTAGACGAATAGCGCGAGTAGCAGCAACATCGGGCTAAACGACATGACGCCGACGACGGCGAACAGCACGGCGAACCCGGTGCCGATCCGAGCGGCGATGCTGGTCGCCGTCGCGTAGGGCCGCTTTCGCGCGAGCAGCGCCCGAAGGACGCGGCCGCCGTCCATCGGGAACGCAGGCAACATGTTGAACACGGCCAGAAAGAGATTGGTGACGGCCAGCCAGCCGACGACGAACAGCGTCACCTGTGCGCTCGCCGGCAGAGCAAACAGCGCGGCGTAGCAGGCGATGCCAGTCAGAATACTCACGGCCGGGCCGGCCAGCGCGATGACGAGCTCCCGGTTCCACTCCTTGGGCATGGATTCGAGGCTGGCGAGGCCGCCGAGAATCCAGAGGGTAATCGATTCGACGCGGAGCCCGTAGCGCATCGCCGCCCAGGCGTGCCCGAGTTCATGGAGGGCGACGCTGGCGAACAGGCCCACCGCCGCGGCGGTGCCGATAACCCACGGCGTCTGGCCCGCGGTCAGCACCGTGAGGTCGAGCGTCACGCCGGAGAGGGCGCTGACGATACCGGCATACACCGATATCTGGGCCCCGCTGCCGATAATCCAGGCCAGCACCGGCAGGAAGATCAGCAACGAGACGTTGACCCGGATCGGGATCCCCCAGACCGTCGTGATGTGGAAGTTTCGCACGGGAAGTCCAACGAACAGTGGCCGGGTATAGCTTCTGACTGGGGACGACGCCGACGAGTAGCGGCCTTATTCAGGATGTAGCGTGTACGGGCACCTAATGACAGTTCGACACGACGGGCTGACCGTCGACTGGCTGGGGTACGCGACGCTCCGGTTCGCCGGCGACGACACGGTGGTGTACGTCGATCCGGGCCGGTACGGCGTGCTCACCGGCGAGTGGGAACCCCACGCGGACGGTATCGGCCATCCGCCGAGCAGCGACTATCGACCGGAGGACGGCGACGTGATCTGTGTGACACACGTCCACCACTACGACCCCGACGGCATCGAGCGGGTCGCAAGCGAGGACGCCACAGTCGTTGCCTACGAGGGTATCGACGAGCGCGTCGGCGACCGGGACCTCCCGCCGCTGTCCTCGCTGCCTTACGACGTTGTCGAGGTCGGCATGAAATCACAAACGACGGTCGAGGACGTGCCGATCTGGTCGACGCCGGCGTACAACGAACCCGACGGACCGCATACGCTCCCCGACGGAACGCCCTACCACCCGGAGGGCTTCGGCTGTGGTTTCATGGTCGCCGTCGAGGGGACCAGAGCGTTCTACCCCGGCGATTCGGACGTGCTTCCGGGTCACCGGACGCTAGAAGTCTCGCTGCTGTGTCCGCCCATCGGCCCGCGGGCGACCATGGACCGCCACGAGGCCGCCTCGCTGGCCGCGACCATCGAACCGGATCTCGTGTTACCGGTCCACTACAACACCTTCTCGAACCTCGAAGCCGATTCCCGCGAGTTCGCCGCCGACGTGGCGGAAGCCGGCGTCCCAGTCGTACTGGACGAGCAGTGAGCGAGCGCCCGCGCATCTCGAATTTTACCCGCGTTCGGCCCATGCGCTCCGGTCCCGGTGGGCGTCAGCGATATCCGCGATATCGTCCGTCGCCAGAACGCCGCGTTCCGTGACGACCGTCACCGCCGACGCCGGCGTCAGATCGAATGTGGGATTCTCGACGGCCAAGTCGGCGTCGCCGTCGTACACCTCCCGGGAGTCGCGTTCCTCCCGGTCCCACTCAGCGCGTGGTGCGACCTTGTCCGTGGCACAGACGGCGTAACAGTCCGTGTCCGCGGCGGCCGCTGCCAGCGCCGCCGAGCGGGTGCCGACCTTGTTGACCACGCGACCGTCCGGGAGGACGCGGTCGGCTCCGACCACGAGCGTATCAGCAGCCCAGGCTTCCAGTTCGTGACCGAACGCCGCATCGGTGGTCAGCGTCACCGCAGTGCTATCAGCAAGCGTCTCGGCGACGCCGACGCCTTCACCGCCGGGCCGTGACTCGGCGACGAGCACGGCCGCTGGGGCAGCGGCGTCGACGACTGCACGGACTGTCCCAGAGCGAGACAGCGTAGCGAGGCGGTCACCGACGTGCTCGGCCGCGACGGCGGCGGCGACGCGGTCGGCGGTCACCGCGTGGTTCAGCGTCTCGGTCGCGGCCCGCTCGACGGCCACCGGCGACTCGTCTGTGACGGCGTCCATCGCTCGGTTGAGACGGTTCGCGACGACGACCATCGAGGAGCGCGCTTCGCGGATTTCAGCGGCGAGGGCGGCGAGCGAATCCCAGTCGTCGCCGTCCCGCTCGGCCGCCTCCAGGTCGTCGGTCCGCCCGGCGTCAGCCAGGGCGGCCTCGTCGCGCAGCACCTCCAGTGCCCGGAGCGACAGCCACGCCGAGCCGTGGGTTCGGTCCTCGCGCACGGTCGCGATCCGCGGCCGAACGCGGTCCCAGGAGGTCCACAGTCGCGGGACGGTCTCGCGCGACAGTATCTCGGGTGGGTGGACCCACGCAGTCTCGGTCGTCTCTTCGTTAGTCGCGACTGTGCGGGCCTCGCAGTCGAACAGGAACGGGTGGACGACCCATCGGACGCCTCGGTCGCCGTCCGCGACCTGAAACGAGTCGCCCTGCCGGACGAGTGTCACCGCGTCGACCAGCCCGGTCTCCTCGTCGATTTCGGCCCGTGCGGCCGTCTCCGGGTCCCGATCTCGCCCGGCGTCGTCGGCGACGTGTCCCGCGACCCCACTCCACTGGCCCCGATACGAGCCGACTGCATCACTCCGGCGCAACAGCAACACCTCGCCCTCGCTGCGCAGGAAGCACGTCACGACAGGGCGTGTCTCCATACGAGCGTGAACGGCTGGCCGGGGCAAGAAAGTCCCGGGGCAGTAGAGGCCACAGCCGGACGGGGACACTGTGAGAACTACAGCGCGTCGAGCAAGCGGTCGATGTCGTCAGCCGTATTGAACGCGTGGACAGACGCCCGGAGCGCCTCGGGGTGGGGCAGCGCTCTGATGACGAGTCCGTCCGCAGCGAGTCGCTCGACGGTCGCCTCGGGATCGTCGGCAGTGAACGTCACGAGCCCCGACTCGTACTCGCGGGGGCTCAGCAGTCGGTCGCCGAGGCCGTCCTTGAGCCGGTCGGTCAGCCGTTCGACACGGGACTGGATCGTATCGAACCCGACGGCCTCGACCGTCTCGATGGCGTTCGCGAGCGCGACGTACGGGACCGGTGAGGTGGTGCCGACCTCGAATCGGCGCGCGCCCGGGTAGTACTCGTATCCGTCCGCACCGGGGTTCTCGACGCTCCGGTAGCCGATGCGAGTCTGGCGCAGTCGGTCGTAGGCGTCCGGATCGACGTAGAGGAACCCGCCGCCCCAGACCCCCAGCAGCCACTTGTGGCCCGCCGCGGCCACGAAATCCGCACCCCACTCGGTCACGTCGACGGGGTGTTGCCCGACGGACTGGACGGCGTCGACGAGCACCTGCGCACCGGCGTCGTGAGCCGCATCGACGACATCCGCAACCGGGAGTCTGGTCCCGTGTGTCCAGGTGAGCGAACTCAGTGCGACCAGTCTGGCGTCGGCCACGGCGTCTTTCATATCTGCCATGTCCAGCCGTCCGCTGTCGGTCTCCAGCACGCGGACCTCGATGTCGTGGGTGTCGGCCAGCCGGTCCCACGGAAGCGTGCCGGCGGGATGTTCGAGGTCGGTCCGGACCACCACGTCGCCGGGCTGCCAGTCGATTGCGCCGGCGACCATGTTGACTCCGTCAGCGGTACTGCGAGTGAACGCGACGTTGGCGGCCTCGGTTCCGACGTGGCCTGCGACGACCTCGCGGGCCGCCGCAATAGCGTCCCACGCAACCGTATAGGGGCCGTCGCCGGCAGGTGCATCGAAAGCGTGCCGTTCGAGAAACGCCGTCGCGGCGTCGACCACGGGGCGCGGCGTCGGTCCGCTTGCCCCCGTGTTGAAGTACGTACACCGTTCGAGTGCCGGGATCGACGCCCGTAGTTCGGCTGGGTTCATATTTCAGTCCTCGAGTGCCGGATGCTTCAGCCCTGTGTGACCCAGGTGACGGGTTTCCGAGGTAGCGGCGTGATACAATCTCCGTAGCCGCCCATTGATAATTCTATCCTAGTTTGTTGCGTTCCACAACTGTATTCGGTTGTTTGCATATTTGGCATTGTTACGGCTACGCTGTTTTATTTAAATAGCGTGCTATGGTGACGACTCAGTCCTGCTGACACTCACAGCCGCCCTGTTCGAAGAACTCCGCGACGGCGTACTGGCTGCCACACGACTGGCACAGCACCTGCGCGTCCAGGAACACCTCGAAATCGTCGATGTCGATGCGGCCCGTGTCGCGCAGTTTCTCGATGCGCTGGTCGGTGACCGACAGCGTTCGTGTCAGTAGCCGCTGAATGCTTTCGAGATCTTTCTCTATTTTCTCGTCGTCGGACAGCCCCTGGTACTCCGCGCCCCGCCACTCCTTCAGATACGACCGGATGGCCTGGTAGGTGACGAAATCGGTTTCGAGGCTGTCGACGTCGACGCCGTTGCGTTCGAGTCGGTTGACGGTGTCAGTCCGAACGCCGGTGCTGATGTCGTCGCCGGTGAGGTTCTCGTAGGTCGATTCCACGTCGCTTTCGAGCGCGCTCAGGCCCGCATCGACCAGCGCGCGTTCGAGAAGGCGTTTATTGAAGAACTCCGCGAGATCCCGGAGGCTCATTCGCTCTTCACCGTCACCGGTCCAGCGAGCCTCCATCTCCGCACCGAGTCCATCGAGTTCGTACTCGTCGATGAGTCGAGCGACTTTGCTCGACGGCCGGCCGTCTGTCGTATTCGCCATTTGTTGTTCCAACGTACGGTAACCGGAACTAAAAGACTACGGGGTTAGATCGAAGTAATGCGGTTGAAGTCGTCGTCAAGCGCCTGGGCGTCCTCCGGCAGGAGGGCGACGACCAGATGCTCGGCGTAGTCGGCGAAGTACTCGACGAGTTCGGCGATCCGGGCCGAGTCGATGGCTTCCAGCGAGTCAAGCAACATGAACGGAACGCTCTCGTGGAGGTCATGTACCAGATAGCCCGCGAGAGCGAAGATGAGTCCGGTCACTTCGCGCTCGCTCTCGCTGAGGTGCTCGATGGTGTCCTCGTAGGCCGCGCCGTTCTCAGTGGTCCGGACGATGTGGAGCTCGAACACCGTTCGGTCGACCTTCTGACGCCCCTCGCGGACGGTCTGCTCGACGCGCTCGATCCAGATGCGTTCGAGGTTCTCGTACTCGAGAATCCCGAGGATGGCGTCCATGTGCTCGTTGAACTCGTCGACAGCGTTGGCCTCTATCTGGTCGATCTTCGTCCGCTTGTCGGTGAGTTCGTCGACCAGCGCGTCGCGTTCCTCGCGGAGGTCGTCGGCCCGCCCGACCATCTCCTCGATTTCCTCGATTTCGGCCGACACGTCATCGAGGTCGGACTCCAGGCTGTCGATCTCGAACTCAAGCTGGTTCGCCTCTCGGTGCAGCGAGAGGATTTCGTCGAAGTCCTCGGATTCGAGGTTGTCGACCTCGTCTTCCAGCGATTCGACGTCGCTGGTCAGCTCCTCGCGTCGGTCCTTCAGCGACGTGATCTGCTCTTCGCGGCGTTCGATCTCCGTTTCGGTCTCCTGGATCTTTCGCTCGACGTTCTCGCGGCGGCGCTGCTTCTTCTCTGCCTCCCGCTGGTCGGACTTGAGGTCATCGAGTTCCGATTTGATGTCGTTGAGCTCCTCGACCTTCTGCCGGCGGAGGTCCTGCAAGCGGTCGACGGTGTCCTCGATCTGTTCGCGGTCGACCGTCGAACCGCACGTCCAGCAGACGACGGACTCGCCGTCCTCGTCTTCGAGGAGTTGCTCCGTGACGTCGCCGTCGGACCCCTCCGGTGCGTCTTCGAGCGACTGGATGACGTCGTAGTCTTCCTCTTCGAGGCGCTCCTCGTTGTACTGGATGAGGCTCTGGAGATCGGAGATCTCGCTGTTCAGTCGCTGGCGCTGGTCGCGCAGGTTTGCGATCTCGTCTTCCAGGTGCTGGTGGTCGCCCATCGGCGTCTCCGGCAGTTCGTCCAGTTCGTCTTCGAGGTCGGACCGTTCGCGTTTCAACGAGGTGATACTCTCCTCCTGTGCCTCGATGTCACGCCGGACGGATTCGAGGTCCGACCGCGTCGAGCGGAGTTCGTCGAGCTTCTCTTCGAGGACGTCCTGTTCCTGGCGGCTCTCCTCGATATCCCGGCTGCTGTTATCGATCTCCTCCTCGCGTTCGGCCAGTTCCTCGCGCTTCTCCTCGATCTGCTCGCGGAGTTCGGTCCGGCGCTGTTCGAGGTCCGGGAGGTCGCGCTGGCGGGATTCGATTGTGGCGAGTTCGTCGTTGATGTCGCCTTTTTCTTCTTCCAACTGTTCGACCTCCGAACGGATCGCGTCGATGTCGACCGGCCGCATGATGATCTCGCGGAGGTCGTCGCCCCGAGCCACGGACCGGCGCGCCTCGTTGGTTTCCAGCAGGAACGCGAACAGGTCGGCGACCTCGGGGTCGTCGAGATATCCCTCGCCGTCGAACTGGACGGCGTCTCCCGCCCGCGTGAGCGTCCGTTCGTATATTTCATCCCCGTAAGTGAGGGCAACGCTTCCCTCGTCGGCGTCACCTTTCAGCGTCGCCTGCGTGCTCCCCATCGCTGCCATGATAGACTGCAGAAACGACGTCCGGTTTGTGGCGTTCTTGCCCGTCAGGACCGTCACGCCCGGCGGAATATCGACTGACGTCTCGTCGATCCCACCGATATTGGTTACATCGAAGTGGGCGACACTAGATTCTTGCTTTGACTCTGGCATTGGTCTGCTGTTGTCGGAGAGGATATAAAAATAGTTTCATTCCCGAACACGGGAGTCCCTGCTGTCGTCCGAACGTGGGCCGACACGGCAAACGCACCAGCATTGTCCGGCGGACAACGGACAAACCGACAGCCAACGCCGGAATAACACCTGTACCAATATTATTCCTGTACAGAGCCGTTGTCGTGGAGCTGGACGGTTTTCCTTTTACTTCCTTACTTTGTTGCGTTTCACAATCGTTTCCACTTGTGTGCGTTCTCGTATGCCAACCTATAAGTCGCCGTGATTGGAACCGGGTCGTGTGACCCGCTACGAAACGCTGCTCGAGGTCGAACTGGACGAGTGGGACAGTGGGTACGGCGTCTTGCAGATCGTCGACCCAGATGACGGCGACACCGCCGAGCTTCGGTTCTGCTACTTCAACGAAAACGGCAAATTCACCAACCGGCCGCTAACGCTACGACCCGACGAAGAGACGCTGGACCGGACGACGCGGATGGTCGAGAACCTGGGCTACGTTGCCCGGACCTTCGACCCGGCAGAGATCCGTGAGCTCGTCGACACGCTCGGCGAAGAGCGGGTTATCGAGCTCGCACAGCTCGTCGACACGCTCGGTGAAGCACGGTTGGCGGAGATACTCGGGGAGTAAGAGTGGCAGACACCCACCCACTGGTAACGGTCGAAACCATCGCCCTCGTGGGTCTGGGGGGGTTCGCCGGGTCGAACCTTCGGTACTTCGTCGGCCTCTTTGTTCCGGGGTTGCAGGGGACGCTGCTGGTCAACGTCCTCGGCAGTTTCGCGCTCGGCCTGCTCGTGTACGAGGGGCTGCAGGTCGGTGCGCTGGCCAGCGAAACGAGGCTGGCCGCTTCGACCGGCTTCATTTCGTCGTTTACCACCTACAGCACGTTCGCGGTGGAGACGGTGCTAACGCCCGAGTGGGCCGTCGCGAATATCGTCGGCAGCTACGCCCTGGGTTTTACCGGTGTCCTTGTCGGTCGTGCGGCCGTCCGTCTGTTCGCCGGAGGTGACCGGTGATGGTCGCAATCGAGCCGGCGCATCTGGTCGGCACCGGCGGCGCTATCGGCGCGCTCTGTCGCCACTATCTGGCGGGGGCTGTCCAGCGAGAGACGTTCCCGCTTGGGACGCTCACGGTGAACGTCGTCGGGAGCTTCGTCCTGGGACTGCTGACGTTTGCCGGTGTGACCGGCGACGCGGCACTGTTGGTCGGAGTCGGCGCGTGCGGGTCGTTCACGACGTTTTCCTCGTTTTCGGTCGAGACGGTACGGCTGTGGGAGGACGGGTACGTGGCGCTTGCCGTGCTCAACGCTGTCGGGAACCTCGTCTTTGCGCTGGTTGGGATAGGGCTGGCCTGGGGCGTCGTGCAAATCGGTTAATTCCTGCCGAGTCATCAGATTTCAGAACTCCCTGCACGAGCTCCGTCCTCCCTGTCTGCTTCGATGTCGCTGGCTCGCGGCGTCTCGCCGCCGTGAGGCGTCCGCCGCTCGCGGACCGTCACATGATGAGCGGATTCGGTGCTGTCGTCGATGACGAGCGCGTCACCGGTTGTCTCTGGTAGGCGGGCCCCGAAGCCTCCGTCGAGATACGTCGGCCGGGCCGCCTGCAGCGCGTCGATATCAGCGGTACTCGTCAGTCGGTGGGCGACGAGCAGGTCCGTCTGTGAGACGGTCGTCGGCGGGACGGCGCTGGGTCGCTGAGTCGCGAGCACACAACTCACGCCGGGCTGGCGGCCCCGAGTGACGAGCCGGCGGAGCGGACGCCGGGCGACCCCGTCGGTGAACGCGTGGGCCTCGTCGACCAGCAGCCAGGGCAGTCGGCTCGTCTGTTCGGCCAGGCGGGCGTCGTACAGCGCGGTCGCGCTGGCGGCGAGGACCGCGCCGGCCGGCCGCGAAGCGAGTCCCGACATATCGAGTACGGTCAGACCATCGCCACACAGCGTCTCCGTGTCGAGACCCGCGGGATCGAACACGTTCCAGGATTCGGCGAGGGCAAGATGGTTCGCCGCGGCTCGACTGGTGCTCGCCGCCGCATCCGAGCCGGCCACCCACGAACGCATCCCATCGAGGGTCGTACGCTCGCTCGCCGCCCGCCACACGAGCGCGCCCGCGCCCTGTTCCGGGTCGAGTCCGAGCACCGTACACCACTGTCGCGGGTCGAGCGCGTCCGCGCGAACGCTGGGGTCGACCACCGTCGCAGACACGTCCGCAGTATCGAGTGGCGTGAACGTCCCCATCGGATCGACGACGACCGGCGCGACCCCCTCAGCGGCCAGCAATCCTTCGGCGAGGACGCCGAGCGTGTACGTCTTCCCGGACCCGCGTTTGCCGACGACGAGGGCGACGTGTGGCCGGTCGACATCAAAATCGACCGCAGCGCCGCGGCTCCCGTCGCGGGCCCGATAGCGACCCAGCCGCGTCGTCGCCCCCGTCACTTCCTCGCGTCCGATAACGACCATGCCGGCGGTTGGCCCGTTCCGGTACTTGAACGTTCGTCCGGGGATTCAAGTACGAATTCGGAGCCACTCCTGTCCATGTCAGACTCGCTGTGGCGCGACGAACGTGCTATCGAGGGACTTCCGATCCGCCTAGTCATCGCGCTGGTGGTCGGCGTCGCCTGTCTCTCTGTAATGATGAGTACTATTTCCGGAATCGGGACGTTGCAAGTAACTGAGGTCGATGTAGAGCCACACCCGGAAGTAACCGACCCGGGAACGCAAGACGTGGTCGTCACCGTCGTCGACTCGAAGGGGTCACCCGTGTCCGGCGCAACAGTGGTCGCGAAAAGCGGCACAGCAACGCTCTCGTCGGTCACGACGGGGGAAACAGACAGCGCGGGGAATGTGACCCTCTCGCTGTCGCCGTCGCTCGGACCGAATCAACAGGACGGCACCGTCACCTTCGAAGTAAAACCACCGGCGGGTAGTAACTACGAGGACGCCCGCTCGAACACGGATCTGCTCGTCGTCGAGTCACCCTAACCGTCCCAGTCGATCCACTCCTGCTCCCAGCCGGCGCGGGACTGGGCTGCCCGCCGAGCGTGCTCGCGGTCCTCGCGGTGGGTTCGGTTGCGCTCGACGGTGTCGGCCTGCTCGCCCTCGACGAGCATCGGCTGGAACGCGACCGTGCCGTGCCGCTGGACTGAGCCGTCGGCGTCGACGACAGCGAGGGACTGCTCGCCGGTGCCCAGCGGCATCACCAACCGACCGTCCTCGGTCAGTTGCTGGAGGAGCGCCCGCGGCGGGTCGATTGCGGCGGCTTCCAGAAGGATGCGGTCGTACGGCGCGTATTCGGGCAGCCCGTCAGCCCCGTCGCGTCGGTCCACGAGGACGGCGTCGTAGCCGGCTTCGGCTAAATTCTGCCGGGCTTCGACGACGAGCCGTCGCGTGATATCTATCGCATGAACGTTGGCTGCACCGACCCGTTCTGCCAGCACCGCAGCCGTGTAGCCGACGCCGGCACCGACAACGAGCACGTCGTCGTCTTCCTCGGGTGACAGCAGTTCGAGGACTCGGCCGGCGGTACTGGGCGAGAGCACGCGCGTGCCGAGGCGCTCGAACGGTCGGTCGGAGTAGGCCTGTTGCTCGCCGACGAAGGCCTCCCGGGGGACGGCACGCATCGCTGCCGACAGCCACGCGCTCCGGACGACACCCTTGCTCTCGTGTTGCAGGCTGTCGACCATGTCGTCCCGCAGTACCGCCGGGTCCATATCAGCATGTTCGGCCGGAGCTATATCAATGGCGCGGCAACGGGTGCGCCTGTCGAAAGGCCCCTACTGGAGCGGGACGAATCGAACGCCGCCGTGGTCCTCTCTGTCGAGCGTGCCGTCGGCCCGTTTCTCCACCCGGATGAGACGCTGTCGCCCGTCACCGATTGGAGCCAGCAGGATACCGCCGTCGCGTGTCTGTTCGACGAGTGGGGCGGGGAAATCCGGCGCGGCACAGGTCAGATACGTCCGGTCGTAGGGTGCGTGGTCGGGCCACCCCTCCTTGCCGTCGCCGGCTCGAACGGAAATGTCGCCGTAGCCGGTCGCTTCCAGTGTTTGCCGAGCTTCGTCGGCCAACGATGCGTGGTACTCCACGCTGTAGACGTTCTCGGAACCGACCAGTTCGGCGGTCACCGCGGCGTGGTACCCACACCCCGTACCGACCTCTAACACCTGGTCCCCCGGGGACAGGTCCAGTAACTCGGCCATGATTGCGACCATGTGCGGCGCAGAAATCGTCTGACCCGCCCCGATCGGGAGCGGGCGGTCGGCGTAGGCATCGTGTCGCTTGTCGTCCGGAACGAACCGATGGCGGGGAACCGACGCTATCGCCGCGAGAACGGCCTCGTCGGAGACACGCTCGCGAAGGCGGTCGGCCAGCAGCGACCGTTTTCGGTCCCAGTCGGCCATCCTACCACGCCGACCACGCCGTGGTCGACTCGTCCCTGACGTACAGCCGGTTGATGTCTTTCGCGATGCCCATGTCGCCGTCGTGGTCCATGTTCTCGTGGTCGTAGCCGTGGGCGTCGTCGCGGACGTGAATTCCCTCGACGGTGAACTCTTCCTCGCCGAACTCCTCAGTCTCGCCGACGACGAACTCGTAGTCGCCGGGGACGTGGAGTTTGAAACTCTCGGTCTCGTCGTGGGTCCCGTCTTTCGGATGCATCGTGACGTTGACCGAGACGTTCCCGACCGCCCGCGACCAGATGGTCTCGACGTCCTCGGCGGCCGCCTCGTCCTCGCGGCCGCCCGCAGTCTCCAGGCTGGTGATGCGCGCAGTCACAACCGCTTCTTCGGTCTCCAGCAGGAACTCCTCGCCGACGGATAGTTCTTCCTCGGTCGGTACGTCGACCTGTGCGGTGAAGGAGTCCCCGTCCTGTGAGACGACGACGCTTCGCTCCAGCGTCTCCTCCTCCGGCAGTTGTTCCTTGTGGACGTGGTCACAGTCCGTACAGCGAACTGTCACGTGGCCGCCCGGCTTCAGCACCTCGTGAACCGTTTCCAGGTCCGGCGAACAGGCCGGACACGGGAGGGCGATGCGGTCGCCCGGTGTAGCATCTGTCATATGAAGCCGTTGACTACGCTCCCGTAAATGGTCGTCGCCACGGCGCTGCTCGTGGTTCTCACTCGCACAGTCACGCCGACCTTCTTGCGTCGCCGGAACAAACGCCGGGTATGACTCGCCGTCGGAACCGTGCCGACATCGCAAACGGTGCCATCATCGCCCTGACAGCCCTGGCCGGCGTGGCGGTCTGGTCGCGCCTCCCCGCAGAGGTCGCGATTCACTTCTCCGCGTCGGGCACGCCCGATAACTACGTCTCGAAGCCAGTCGGTGTCGTTCTCATGCCGGCGCTGATGCTCGCAACCCTCATTGTGCTGAACTTGGCGTTCCGCTACGACCCGCCGGACGTGCCGCGGGTAGCGGCCACCATCACCGTCGCAACGATGGCGTACATGGGTGCGATACACGGGCTCGTGCTCGCGTGGAACCTCGGCTACCCGGTACCGTTCGACCGTGTCCTCGTCGGATCGCTCGTCTGGGCGGCTTTCGTCGTCGGGTACGCTGTGAAGATGAAATACGCACACGGATAGCAGAGACTGCCGGCGGTCGGCGTGCGCTACTCACGCTTCTATTTCTGTTTGTCGCAGATCCGTCCTGGCCTCGGTTTCACTCAACCGGAGGAAGTTCCACTTCCTCGCCGTCCTCACGGCTCTCGTCAGTCGCCGTTCGTTTTCGGGAGATCCACGATCTCCCCACGTTCGCGGCGTTACCGCTCACTCCACCCGAGGAAGTTTCACTTCCTCTCCATCCGCATACACGGTCGGTTCCGTCAGAATCCCGTCCAGATGAATCGGCGCGTGCACGTCGCCGCCCATCGCGTGGTCGTCGCCGATGGCGATGTGGACCGTGCCGCCGGCCTTCTCGTCCAGCAGGACGGAGCCGACGAGTTCGGTCACGGCGACGTTCGTGCCGATGCCGAGTTCGGCGAGGTTGTACGCGTCTTGGCCGACTTCCTCGGCAGCGTCCTCGACCTGTGCGCGGATATCGGGATCGTCGATGTCCGTGACGTAGCCGTCCTCAACCTCGAAAGTGAGTCGCTTGCCGTCGAGTTTGCCGTGGGGGCGCATCGTCCCGTCGACGACGAACGTGCCGTCAGCCGTCTCCGGGGCGAGGAACACCTCGCCGGCGGGGAGGTTTGACATCTCGCCCGCCTCGTGGACGATACCGGTGTCCATGTGCCACTCGCGCGCACCGATGCCGAACGTGATGTCGGTCCCCTGGGGTGACGTGACTCGGATTTCATCGGCGTCCTCGACCTGTGCCAGCACGTCTTCACAGTGTTGTTTGATGAGGTGGTAGTCGGCGTCTAACCCCATGAGGAACACGCCCTCACTAATCCCGGGCAGCGTCGCGACGCGAGCGCCGGCGTCGTTGGCGTCGGTGCGGGCCTCCGTGTGGCTCAGACTCTTGGTCGTCGGTGCGAGCACGACGTCGGCGGTTTCCATCGCGCCAGCGACCGGCGCGGGCGGTTCCGCACCGTGTTGCTCGCCCGGCGGGTAGCGCACGAAAACGGAATCGTCGGTAATTTCGGCGGCGACGCGATACAGCGCCTCGCCGATCGCTTTCCGCTGGTCGTCAGTGATAACTGCGCATGACTCGTCGGGCTGGAGATTCAGGCACTGTTTGACGGCAGTCTCTGCGGGCGCGCGAAGCGACGAGTTGTCCATACAACTGCTGTGTGCTCGCACTGAATAACTCTTGATGGAAGGCACACGTGTGCTCCCGTGACTCCGTCCGCAGTCACACCAGAGCCGTACTGAAAGTGACTGTTTCAGGCAGCGGCCGCGTGACACCGGTCTGCCTCAGTTGTGGGGAACGGGATGGGGTGGCAGGGAACTGCAGCCGTCGGCATTCTCGTTTCAGTTACGAGAGTTAATCGGTAACAAACCACATTATTACACGTTTTGGTAACTGTGAGTAACGCGGTGACAGTCGGCTCTAGCGATGTTGGCACAGAAACCTGTACTACCCTAAAACAGCCGTGTTAGCGTTTTCCTGTGAAAAGTTGACAATCACCAGTGGTACAACTATCTGAGTTAATTTCTCCGAATATTAAGCACAAAGAATATACTCTCCGCCAAAGTATGGACGTTCATGCTCCACGTGGGCATCAACGGCTTCGGCACCATCGGGAAACGCGTCGCTGACGCGGTGCGTGTCCAGCCAGATATGACAGTTGCGGGCGTAGCAAAGCGCTCGCCGAACTTCGAGGCAACTATCGCAGACGACCGCGGCTACGATCTCTACGCCGCGGACGGCCGCGAACCGTTTGACGAAGCCGATCTTGCGACGGCCGGCACAGTCCATGACCTCATTGAAACGAGTGACGTGGTCGTCGACACCACGCCGGGTGGCGTCGGTGCGACCAACGCGCCGCTGTACGCCGAACACGACACGCCGGCCATCTTCCAGGGCGGGGAAGACGCCGACTTGGCAGACGTGAGCTTCAACGCCCGTGCCAACTACGAGAAGGCGGTCGGTGCTGACACCGCCCGCGTCGTCTCCTGCAATACGACCGGGCTTTCACGCCTGCTCGCGCCGCTCAAGGAATCATACGGCGTCGAGAAATCGCGTGTGACACTGGTCCGGCGTGGTGCCGACCCGGGCCAGACCGGTCGTGGCCCGATCAACGACACGCTCCCTGACCCCGTCGAAATCCCCTCCCACCACGGTCCTGACGTCCAGACGATTTTCCCCGACCTCGACATCGATACGATGGGAATGAAGGTCCCAACGACGCAGATGCACACTCACAGCGTCAACGTCACGCTGGAGAGCGAACCCACCACAGAGGAAGTCACGTCGCTGCTGACCGACGAATCTCGGCTGTTCCTCATCCCGGAGACGCTCGGTATCGACGGCGCAGGGAAGCTTAAGGAGTACACCCGCGACGCCGGTCGCCCGCGCGGTGACGTGTGGGAGAACTGCATCTGGGCCGAATCCATCACGGTCGAGGGCCGGGACCTCTACCTGTTCCAGGCCATCCACCAGGAAGCCGACGTGGTGCCCGAGAACATCGACGCCGTCCGCGCGCTCTCGGAGCGGACCGCAAGCGCCGAGAAGAGCATCCGCCGGACCGACGAAGCCCTCGGCGTCGGCCGCGGACTCGTCGAACATGATGGGAGCCCACAGCGCGTCGACAGTCACGCCGACGACTGATTCTCACCCCAGTTCGTGGAACTCGACCTCGCCGGTGGCCGTCGAGAGCGTCGCAACCGAGAACGGCTCGGGGGCCGGCGGAATCGAGATGCCGCCGGGATTGATTCGTTCCGTGCCCCCACGCTCCTCGTGGCCGCGTTCGTGCGTGTGCCCGTGGAGCACGTAGTCGTAGTTCCCGCATTCGACTAGCGCGTCGACGATCTCCCCGCTAGTCCCGTGATACACTGCAATGGTGTACCCGTCGACGGTCAGCTCGCCCATCTCGCCGAAGTACGTGCCGAACTCCTCGACGGTGGACTGGACCACCCATTCTCCGTCGTTGTTGCCGCGAACGGCATAAAACGACCAGTCACCGTCGAACGGCGTCACCGAGAACGGGGCGACGAAGTCGCCGCAGTGGACGACTGTCTCACAGCCCGCGTCCGCGAACGTCTCAACTGCGGCTTCGACCTGCGACGCGTTGTCGTGTGTGTCCGAGACGATGCCGATCTGCATACCGACGACGTTCAGCCGGCAGCGACTTGAACGTGTGCACCCCGGCAGCAGGGTCGGAGTCACCACGCAGACGCGATGCTTTTGTTTAGTCACCGCCTACGGCGACCGATGGCACGGGGACTCATCGGGACAATCGAGCTGATGGTCGCGGTCGTACTCGCCGCGCGGGTCACCCTCCTCGGCGTCGATAACCTCGCCCGCGGTCAGACAGCGATCGGTGCGGTCTTTCTCGGACTAGCCGCCGCCTTACTGGTCATCGAATGGGTCGCTCCCTCCCCGACGGACATTCCTGGCGCAATCGCTGGGCGGGCGCGCAGTGCGCTCCCCGGCGGGAAGCCACCGGACAGTGGCGACGAGGACTAGGTTTCGTCCCGCCAGCGGTCTGGGTCGTCGGCGGCGAGATACTCCCTGAGCAGCGGGGGGAAGTTCCGGCCTTTGAGATACCGCAGCCCGAAGTCCTCCGCCCAGTTGATGATACCCTGGTCCTCCGTGACGACGCCGGCGTCCAGTTCCTGCGCGAGTATCAGGAGATCGAAGTCTTCGCGGGAGTCGAGCACGCCCTGCCGGAGCGTGTCCCGGTACTCGTCGCGCAAGTCCGAGATGACCTTGTCCACCTCCGTCATGTGATCGTGTTCGTCGACCGTTTCGGCCCGCGACTCCTCGGCCTTCCGGACGGCCTTCTCCGAGACGCGCAGGCCGCGGTCCACCCGCTCGGACATCTCGTCGATGAACTCGTACACCAGGTCCGCCGGAATCATCACCTCGTAGTGGGCCGGTGACTTCGTAATGACCCACGTGTCCAGTTTCGTCAGCACGTCGTCACTGATGTCCCGGTCCTCTAACATCGTCGTCAGTTCCGCCTGGATCGACGGCGGCATGTAGCAGGAGATGTTGTGGACCAGTTTCGCCTCGGAGATGAGATCGAGCAGGTCCAGACAGGCCGCCTCCAGGTCCTCGTCGCCGCTTCTGATTTCCGGGGTGAGAAACAGCGACGTGTCGAGGACGAACCGTTGCTTGAGCGGGCGGTCGACCATACTGGTTCTACGGTAGCCTGCCACTAATGTTCTCTGACAGTTACGGCGGTGACACACGCCAGCAGTATTTTAGTGTCATGTCAACAAGAGTCATATATGTCGAGAGACTGGGGGTCACTGTTCGATGTCGACACCGACCCCGAGGACCTGCTGGAACACTTCGATACCGAGTGGTTCCGCGGACAGCGATACCGACATCTCAGCGACGAGCGCCACGGCATCGAACGGGGGACGGCGCTCGTCGGCGACGTGGTCGTCCGTGGCTATCCGTCGATGCCGCGTGCGCTCGTCCTCGAACCGGCGATCCGGGAGACGTTCGACGGTCCCGTCGCCATCGAAGAGAAACTCAACGGCTACAACGTCAGGGTCGCACGGATTGACGGCGACCTTCTGGCGTTCACCCGGAGCGGGTTCGTCTGTCCGTACACCACGCGGAAGGTCGAAGCGTTACTGGATGCCGAGACGTTCTTCGACGACCACCCCGAGCACATGCTGTGTGGCGAACTCGTCGGGCCGGAGAACCCCTACACCGACCACGATTACAGCGAAATCGAGGAGGTCGGGTTCTACGTGTTCGGCATCCGCCACCGCGAAAGCGGGACGCCAATGGGTGTGGAACGGCGGCTCGACAGGTGTGCGACCTACGGCCTCGACAGCGTCGGCCACTACGGGACGTTCACGCCGACGGCGGCCGTCGACGCTGCCCGCGAACGGATCGACGACCTGAACGCACGTGGCCGGGAGGGTGTGGTCCTCAAATCGACAGACGGGGAAACGGCGCTGAAGTACACGACCAGTGCCATCCACCGGGCCGATCTCGAACACGCGTTCGAGTTGCCCTTCGACTACGGCCGGGACTTCGTCTTCACGCGCGTCATGCGGGAGGCCTTCCAGGCCGTCGAGCGCGGTGAATCACCAGCGGCCGTCGATGAGCGGGCGCGAGAACTGGGCGAGGCTATCCTCCAGCCTGCAGTCGAAACGATACGGGCGGTGGACGCGGGCGAGCCGGTCGGCGAAACGCACACAGTTCGCGGCGACCCGAAAACTATCAGCGACCTGCTGTCGTACTTTCGCGACCAGGGGCTGGAACTCCACGTCGAGCGCGACGAGACCGATGGCGAACAGCGGGTTGTCACGTTTACCAAGGTCGCGCAGTCGACGCGTGACAAGACGAGGTACTACCTGGGTGGTGGGACAATCGACGAGTAAGGAGATCGGTCGCTTCAGTCGGCGGCGATGGTCTCGCTGGCGTCGTCGAGCAGTTGCTCGATGGAGCGGTCGCTGGGCTCGTTCTCCAGCAACACGTCGATGGGCAGCGTCGGCGCGCCGTCGACGAGGTTCTCAAGCAGGACGAGCCGTTCGCGGGCCCGGGACATCCCGACGTAGAACACACGCCGTTCGTTGTCGGTCAGCGTCGGGACGGGGCTGGTGTGCTTGGTGAACTCATCCATTCCTGGCACCTCGATTCCCTGCTGATCGACGGTCGCGGCCATCTGCTCGACGACCTTCTCCGTGAGGTCGGTCGCGACAAACACGTGGTCGGCCTCGCGACCTTTGGCGGAGTGGATAGTGCCGACGCGGACCCGGTCGGCGTCCATCCCGGTGTAATCGCCGGTGAAGTAGGCGTCGACGGTCCGCTCCTGGAAGTTGGTCACTTTCCGGAGCATGTCGCCTGCCGAGGCCGCGTCGGGGAGGAAGGGAACGTGGTCGTGGACGACGTCGGGGTCGATCTCGATATCGGCGATATCTTCGTCCTCGTGGGACTCGTCGATCTCTTCGAGCGCGTCGAAGAGGTCGTCACGCTCGCCCGTGCCGAACGCGGAGTCGACGAGCATATCCGCGAGACGGCGTGCTTCCAGCACCGTGAGCGGCTCGTCGGCCTCGACGGCTTCGAGCCCGTTGACGTACTGGGTGAGCCGGTCGGTCCACATCCGCTGGTCGGTGAGACAGGAGAAGGGGATCCCGTTGTCGATGAACTCGTCGATGAACTGGAACATCTGGTACCGGGCCCGGAACAGCACCATCACCGTCTCGTCTGACTGCTCGATGGTCCGCGTGACGTTCCGGGAGAGGTCGAACATCGAGGGGTTCTGGACCGCCTCGACGCGGCCGCCCTCCTTGCGCGGATTGAGGTCTTTCTCCTGGCGCTTCTCGATGTGGCGCACCTCGCGGTTGACAACATTGAGGATGCGCGATGGGAGCCGGTAGGAGTTCGGCAGCACCTCGTCCTGGGTGACGACTTCCTCAAGCAGGAGATCGGGGTCCGCGCCCTGCCAGGCGTAGACGACCTGGTCGTCGTCGCCGGCGATGAGCACCCGGTCCATGTGCGGTTTCCACTCGTCGTACACGTCGTACTGCAGCGTCGTGATGTCCTGAAACTCGTCGATGATGAGGTAATCGACGTTGGGAAGCAGCGAGCGCTGAGCGACCCGTTCGAGCATGTCCGCGAAGCCGGTCAGGTCGTTCTCGCCCTTGTAAGTGCGCCAGCCGCGGATGACGCTCGGCACGTCGACGCGGTCGTCGTCAGTCGGCCAGGTCGGCGTGTATTTGTTGCCGGTCTGGGCGTTGTCGTCGATCTCCGGCGGGAGTCGGACCTCCTCGTCGTCCCACTTGAACGGGACGTCGTACCAGTCGGCGACGTCGCGGCGGGTCCGCTGGAGCCACTGGCTCGTCGCGATGATTTTGTTCCCGAGGGTGGTCGAGCGGGCCGACCGACGCCGGGACCCCTCGTACTCGTCCTCGTAGTCGATGCCGAACTCCTCACAGAAGGCCTCCTTGTCGTCCTCGCCGACGACATCGCCACGGGAGAGGTTCAGCAGTTCGTACGCCTTCGCGTGCATCGTACAGACGTTCCCGCGGAGTGCGCGAGGGGACAGGCCGAGCCGGTCCGCGAGTCGCTCACGTATCTCGGCGGCCGCCGCACGCGTGTACGAGACAACCAGTACGTCACGGAAATCGACGTCGTCGTCTTCCAGCAGTTCGTCGACGCGGTCGAGCAGCGCCGTCGTCTTCCCGCTACCGGGCCCACCGAACAGGCGGACAACCTCGGTGGTCGAATCAGTCATTGAACATGTAGTGGGACCGCGGCCAAATAAACAACGTGCTTTAGCGGGACGACGACTGACAGGCCCATCCGGGCGGATTTCTCATCGGTACAGCGACACGTACAGCATTGCGAACCCGATGATGAACGGAATGGTTTCCGACATCTGGAAGAAGACGCGGACGATGGCACCGGTCTCGCCGGCGCTCAGTTGCGTGATGACGCTGGAGATAGCGACACCCATACTGATGAACGCAAAGCCGACGAACGCGTATTGGAGGCGCTCTGACGGGCGTTTCCGGTAGGCCTGGAAGCTAATCAGGGTAATACCGAGCGTCAGCCCGAACACGACCATCCGCATCAGGATGAGCGCGCCGCGTGCGATAGCCACGCCGGTCGTCATGCGGATACTCCTCTGTTGGAGGGGGAACTCATTCCGGGTTCAGCTCGTCCCAGAGCTGACTGAACCGGTCTGGGAGGTTCTCTTCCCGGTAGATGCGTACTTTGTACTCCTCGTCTTCGAGCGAGATGACCGTCGACTCGAAGTTGGACTCGTACACCTTGTAGTGATTCCCGTCCTCGGCGACGAGCGTTCGGTCGGTGACGAGGTCGTACTCTTCGAGCAGTTCAATACGGCGGTACACAGTAGGCAGTGAGAGGTCACACTCCTCGGCGAGTTCCTTGGCCGACTGTGGTTCCCGACTGATCGCGGCGAGCACGCGGCGGGCGTGCTTATCACCGATAGTATCGAGAATCTCCTCGATGCTCTGTTCCTCAGCCACTACACCAAAATTCGCGTCATATTATATAAGCGTTTTCGAGCACTGTGGTGGTTTCACGTTCAGAAAACACTGCCCCGTTTATATGATGATAGCCCCTGTAGCTTCTACCGCGGATTGCGTTCAGGTGAGACGATGTCCGGAGACAACCTCCGTCGCGTGACGACGGGCAAGATGCAGGGCCGGAACGCCGATGAGCGAGTGACCCCTCTCGGCGGTACAGAGCGCCCGGAATCGCATGACCCACCCAGTCGTGACGCCATCACGGAGTCGGTGTTGAATCCGGTCATTGACGACGTCGTCGACGGCGATATCGCGGTCGATGACGGCCTGGTCACACAGAGTCTGGAAGAGATCCTGCTGGCGATGATCGCAGTCGCCGATGGTGGCACCCACGGTACCGGACTGATGGAGGCACTCGACGACCAGTTCGGTGCCGAACTGAGTCCGGGGACTGTGTACCCCCGGCTGCACGATTTAGAGGCAGACGGCACGCTCCAGATGCACGAACTCGTCCAGACGAAACAGTACGGAATCGCTGACGACGCGGCTGCAAAGGAACAGATCGCGACGTCCGCGTACCAACATCTCGCGCTCGGGCTGTTTCTCCACGGATCGCTCGATGCGCTGTAACCACCACTAGCTGGTTGCCCGCCGGCAAACGACCCCCCAACCGTCGGCTGGCTAAACAAAGACTCCCCACTTCCTTTCCGAATAACGTAATGCAGTTCCTACTGTCTGAGGCGTTCTGTCTCGACGTTGAACGTGGCGGGAACACATCGCTGGCGGAGCGCTAGCTGGCGGTTCTGCGGATCGTTCCCGCCGCTATCGGTCGAAGAGCAAAAGAGCGAAAAAGCGGAGTGTCCTTACCGTACTGGTGTCCAGCCACACACCGAGCACTGTGCCGCTGTCGACTCGTGAAGGCCGCCGCAATCAGGGCACTGCTTCTTGTTATAGCTCTCTTCCCAACCACTCTGGTCCACGTCGTGGCCACGCTGGGAGAGGAACTCGTCGAACATATCGTCACTACTCGGTGCGGACGCCATACATGCTATGGTATATCACACCAGTATATAGGTTTAATGGTATTGTGAAACATTGTCATAAGCAACGACGAACCACGCGCGACGAGACGGCCAATCACAGCGGGCCGTGCCACTCAGAAGCCGTATTACCGCAGTCACTACCGAATGAACAACCGTTCGTATAACGGGCTGGCCGCGCTCGTGTCCGGGTTCCAGCCGCTAGCCCTCGGTCACAGCCGGGTGGGTGTACTCGACAGTGAGACGGGTGCTTGCAATGAGAGCGTTCGCGATGGTTTCTGACGCCTGTTCCTGCTCTGTCCCACCTTCGAGAGACAGCTCCTCGCCGAGAGCGAACACCTGAAACCGGTGTTCATAGGGCTGGCCGGCCGGCGGACACGGCGGTTCGTACCCCGGTTCGTTGGGAGGCTGCTCGCCCTGTCGAGCGCCGCCGAGCGTATCGAGGGTCGACTCGCGTGGGAGTGCGGCCGGAATCCGCTCCGTCTCGGGCGGAACGTTCCACAGTGTCCAGAACACCGGCTGGCTGAACACGCCACCGTCGTACTCGGCTGTGATAGCAAGCGCCGCCGTCGGGTCCGGCACGCGCTCGATCACAAAGGGCGGCGAAACGCCGTCGCCGTCGCAGGTGAACCGGGCGGGAAGCTCGTCCCCGGAACTGAACGCTGGGCTCGACACCTCGAAGGCTGGTGTTGTTTCGCCCGTCTGCCCGGTACAGCCCGCGCTCCCGACCAGTGCTGACATCCCGAGCGTCTGGACGAAGTGGCGACGGCGCATGCCACAGTGGGAGGGACAGGTAGTAATCTGCCTTGTGATACCGCGCCACGCACTGCGGCGAATCCGGGGGACAGGACACCACCGGTCCCTATCAGGGCGAACATGTTCGCTCCCGTCGCCAGCGACTGGGAACCTCTTACCCCCTTCTTATTTTGGGATAGTAGAGTTCCAACCACATGGAGCTCAAACGCAAAACAATCGCGAAGGTGATCGCCGCCGCGTTCGTCTTCAACCTCGTCGTCATGGGGGCCGGCGCGTGGATCGCGTATCAGGAAGCGCCACCCATCCCGGAGCAGGTTGTCGGACCCGACGGCGAGGCGTTCGTCACGGATGAGGACATCCGCGACGGGAAGAAGGCGTTCCAGAAGAACGGGCTGATGAACCACGGTTCGATTCTCGGGAACGGCGCGTACTACGGCGCGGACTACACCGCCGACTCGCTGGAGTTGAAAACCCAGCACATGCGGACGTACTACGCCGAGGAGCGCTACGGGACCGAGTACGAATCGCTGTCGACGGCCGAACAGGCCGCCGTCGATGACGACGTGAAACAGGACCTCAGTGGGGAGTACGAGGGCGGGAACATCGAGTACTCCGCCGCGGAGCTGTACGCCCACCAGCAGGTCCGACAGGAGTACGTCGAGCGGTACCACGAGGGGAGCCACGAACGGGGCGTTCCCGAAGGGATGATCGACTCCGAAGCCGACGCCCGGCAATTCGCCGACTTCGCCATGTGGACAGCGTGGTTCTCCCACACCGACCGCCCGGGCGGCGAACACTCCTACACGAACGACTGGCCCTACGAGCCAGCCGCCGGTAACGACGCGACCGGCGCGGCGATGACCTGGAGCGTCGTCGCTATGGTCCTCCTCGTCGCCGCCGCCGGTGGCGGCATCTGGCTGTACCAGTCCGTCAGTCTCCCGGAACCATCCGCCGACTCCCTCTCGGTCCCCGAACCGGGGGACGTGAGCATCTTCCCCAGCCAGCGGGCCGCATTGCGGTTCATCCCGGTCGCCGCCGGGTTGTTCCTCGCACAGGTGTTGCTCGGCGGGTTGCTCGCCCACTTCTACATCGAACGGGCCGGGTTCTTCGGCATCGAGGAGATCTTCGGCGTCCACATCCTCCAGCTACTGCCCTTTGCCATGGCGAAGACCTGGCACATCGACCTCGGCATCCTCTGGATCGCCGCGACGTGGCTCGGTGCGGGACTGTTCCTCCCGCCGTTGCTGACCGGCCACGAGCCCAAGCGCCAGTCGACGTACATCGACATCCTGCTCGGGGCCATCGTCGTCGTCACCGTCGGCGGCCTCGGCGGCATCTGGCTCGGTTCGCACGGCTACTTCGGCGACCTCTGGTGGCTCATCGGCAACGAGGGCCTGGAGTACCTTGAAGTCGGGAAGGTCTGGCAGGTCGGGTTGCTCGCCGGCTTCGGCCTGTGGGCCGTCCTCTCGATTCGGGGCCTGAAGCCGCTGCTGGACCGCGAGCCGGTGTTCGGCCTCGCGCACATGATCCTGTACGCCGGCGGCTCGATTGCCCTGCTGTTCACCGCCGGGTTCTTCTTCACCCCCGAGACCAACATCGCCGTCACGGAGTTCTGGCGCTGGTGGGTCGTCCACATGTGGGTCGAAGGGGCCTTCGAGTTCTTCATCGTCGCCATCATCGGGCTGACGCTGGTGTCGATGAACCTGCTGAGCCGCCGCAGCGCCGAGAAGGCGGTCATGCTCCAGGCCTTGCTGGTGATGAGCACGGGCGTCATCGGCGTCTCTCACCACTACTGGTGGGTCGGCATGCCCGACATGTGGGTCCCCATCGGGAGCGTGTTCTCGACGCTAGAGCTGCTCCCGCTGGTGTTCATCCTCTACGAGGCGCTGGGCCAGTACCGGGCGATGTCGGAAACCGGCGGGTTCCCCTACAAGCTCCCGTTCATGTTCATCATCGCCAGCGGCGTCTGGAACTTCGTCGGGGCCGGCGTGCTCGGGTTCTTCATCAACCTCCCGCTGATCAACTACTACGAGCACGGCACCTACCTCACGGTCGGCCACGCCCACGCCGCGATGTTCGGGGCGTTCGGCTTCCTCGCGCTGGGGATGGTCACCTACATGCTCCAGCTCGCCATCGAACCCGGTCGCTGGGACGGCTCCTGGCTCCGGGCGGCGTTCTGGTGCTGGAACGTCGGCCTGGCCCTGATGGTGTTCGTCTCCGTCCTGCCCGTGGGCTTCCTCCAGCTGGAGGCGGCGTTCACCGGCAGTTACGCCGCGGCCCGGAGCGTGGCGTTCTACAACCAGCCGCTCGTCCAGACGCTGTTCTGGGCGCGGCTCCCCGGTGACACGCTCATCATCCTCGGGACGGCCATCTACGCGGCCGATCTGATCCGCAAGCGATTCGTCCTCCGGGCGTCCGAGGACGACCCCACGGTCGAGGACATGGCCGTCGCGGAGGGCGTCATGAGCGACGACTGAGTCACCGCCGGTTTTCGGCTGTGCGTCCTCACGGTCGGAGCACGACCGTCACCGAGAGCGAATAGGGAAGTGAACGCCGGGTCTAGACGGGGAACTGCGTGGCCGTCCCGGCGACGATGACCCACGTCACGAGGACGGCGTTGATCGTCGCGCCGACCCAGACCCGACCCGTCTTTCTGAAGAAGTAGGTGCTAACGAAGGCCACGATGCTGAGCAGGGCGACAAACTGGAGCGCCAGGATTGTCAACAGCGGGTGGCCCAGCGGAAGCGGCTGCCCGGACAGCAGTGGGACGTACTGAACCGCCAGTAGCACGACGAACCCACCGACGACGATGAGCCAGTTCGTCGCCATCGCACGGCGGAGCGACCGGGATTCGCCCTCGGGACGGAGTTGGCCGTGCAGGAGCGCCCCCAGGACGACGAAGAAGGCAAACAGCGGCAGGAGGTACGAGAAGCTGATCCGGAACTGCGCCGGGGACAGGAGTTTGATGGCGAACACCCAGATACGGAAATCCGTCTGGAACAGGAACGCCACGACGGCTTCCAGCAGGTACAGCACGGCGACGGTAGCGACGCCGGCCAGGACCGAGACGCCGACCGTCCGCGCGCCGTCGCCCGTATCGAGGCCGTAGTTCGCCAGCGACACCGACGCGTCGTCCGCATTAGTGGTGTAGTGCCACACCGCGAACAGCACCGCCGTGATGGCCGCGTTCCCCAGCGCCCAGACGATCACGCCGTTGTTGATCTGCTGTGGGAACAGCCAACTGAGGCCGATAATCGCCGGTGCGGCGTCTTGCAGCGGGAAGTAAGTCACAATCGGAATTGCCGCGGCGAGCAGCGATGCCCCGTAGCGTTTCGCGCCGGTCATCCCCTTCCCGTCAGGGTACTCTCGTCGAAGTCTGTCAGTCGATGCCCGCTCGATGAGCAGACCGCCTGCCGGGAACAGCGACAGCACGCCACCGAGGAGGGCAATAAAAGTCCCCAGCGATTTCCAGTACCAGACCTGGTTTCCGGGGTCCAACTCGTCCTCGCCCTCGAGCGTTAGCTGGAGCCACTCGATGGACGCGCCGATGGCTGCGGTCGAGAAGTGATCGCCGGGATGGGTCGTCGCCGGCGTGTACAGCCGCCGTGCGGTCCCATCCTCGACACTGCCGTAAGTACGCCCCTCCTCGACGGCGCTGTCCGTGCCGAACACCGTCTGGAGTTTGTCGCTCTGCTCAACGTCGGACGCACTCGCCGTCCCCCACATCAACGGGGAGAACTCGTCGTACTCGCTGAACACGACGGCGAGGTTCCGTGGGAACGAATCGGTGCCTTCGGGGGCACGGTTCGACCCCGTCGAGGAGCCCTCGATGACCATCGATTCGTACCCGTCCGGATGCGCCGCGGCCGCCGTGACGACGGTCCAGCCGCCCATCGAGTGCCCTTCGAGCCCGATGTTTTCGTTGTCAACGTAGTCCAGCGACCGGAGGTATTCGAGGCTATCGGGGCCGCCATAGCCGTTCTGGAACGCTGGCGGGTCCGAGTAGCCATGGCCCGTCTGGTCGATAGCGAGGACGACGAAGCCCCGTCTCGCGTACTCGATAGCGAACGGCGACTGCGTCTCCTTCGAGTTGATGTAGCCGTGGACGGCCAGTACTCCGGGTTGTGGGCTGGCGCTGCTCGCCTCCTCAGGGATGTACAGCGTCCCGCTCATCATCGTTCCGTTGGTCCCGGAGAACCGCACATCGCGGACTTCCACGGAGCCGGCGTCTGTTTGTACTGTCCATGCGAGCCCGCTCCCACCGAATATCAGGAGTAGCGACACTGCAGCCACGAGCCACAGTCGTCTATCATCGTTCATGATAATACCACGAACGCAGGTGAGAAACTCAGGGAATTAAACTTACTGTAAACTCGCGGCTGTCGGTAAAGAATTGGAAACGGACACGGAGAGAGTGTTTTTACCCGTTTATTTGGGGGTGTGATGCTGCCATTCGTGTTATCTAGTCACCGATTCCCTGGTTCGTTATCGTCTATCTGGCGTTGCCAATAAACTACTTTCCAAGGTGTCTGTGCATACAAATAGCAACTCTCGTCGCCACTGTTGGCTTCACCAACGTGGTTACGCGCTCCCGAGTTCGTTCGTCCAGAGGTGTTCGATGTCGGCTTCGAGGTCGGCTGTATCGAGCGTCTCGACGCCGGAGAGGTACTCGCGGGCGTCCGTGAGATGTTGCTGGACGGCGGCCACGTCGTCAACCGACTTCGCGGCACAGAGCGACACCCGCGCTCGGTTGATTTCCAGCCGCTCCCCGAGCGCCTGTGTGACCGGGATATCGTGTTCGTCACCGAGCTGTGCCATGCGGTCTAGCACGCTTGTCGGTACTTCGAGTTGGGCGGCAAGGTCCCGCGACGGAAGATCAACCGTGACGACGGTCGTCTCACACCCACTCTCCCCCCACGGCGCGATAACGTACTCCTGCCCGTCAGTGGACATGTGCAACTGGTCGCCCCGGGCACGCATATTTACTCACAGACTAACAGGAAGAAGGAGGCGTATACCGGTCGTTTCGCTGGCGTTAGTCGTCGGCTTCGGCCGGCGCTGGCCGGGGAATCGTCACGTCTGTGAGTCCTGCTTCGATTTCCTCGCGGCGGTCCTCGAACTTCCCGGGCAGCACCAGTCGGCCGCCGAGTTCGTCAAGCGGTTCGTCGCTGTCGTAGCCGGGGCCGCTCGTGGCGAGTTCGAACAGGATGCCGCCGAACTCCCGGAAGTAGACCGACCGGAACCAGTGGCGGTCGATCTGTGAGGTGGGGCGCAGTCCCGCACCGCGGACGGCCTCGCGCATCGACTGCTGGTCCTCGTCGGTTGGCGTCTGGAAGGCGACGTGATGGACCGTGCCGTGGCCCTGCCGGCCGCCCTCGATAGTCGGCAACACGTCGACGTACTTCCCAACGGACCCCGTCGCGGCGAAGCGGGTTCGCTCGTCGCCGGGCGTGTCGCCCTGTGCCTGCTCGGTGCCGACTTCGTCCAGACCCATCTTCTGGAGCAGGTCTTCCGTAGGTTCGGGGTCAGCGAGCCAGAGCGTCACGGAGTGGAAGCCGCGGATGGCGGCGTCTTCTGGGACGAACTCCGTCCACGGCTCGGTCGGGTCGTCGTCGGGAATCTCGACTTCGACTAGTTCGACCGGGAGCCCGTCGGGGTCGCGAAACGGGAGGACGGTCTCGCCGAACCGCTCGACGCGGTCGTCGTAGTCGACGCCGTACTCGTCGAAGCGGTCCTCCCAGTAGTCGAGGCTTCCCTCGGGAACGCGGAACGCGGTGCGTGAGACCTGTCCGGAGCCGACTTTCCCCTGCGAGTGGTCCTCCCACGGGAAGAACGTCATGCTCGTCCCCGGATTCCCCTCGGCGTCGGCGAAGAAGAAGTGGTACGTGCTGGGGTCGTCCTGGTTGATCGAGCGCTTGACGAGCCTGAGCCCGAGCGTCTCGACCCAGAAGTCCATGTTCTGCTGTGGGTCGCTCGCGATGCATGTGACGTGGTGGATACCCGGTGTGGGAGTGACTTCAGTCATGGCTGTGGATACGTACCGGAGCTACTTGAGTTACTGCTGACGCGAGTGTTACCGGACCACGGTCGATGTACGCTGTTGGCAGTGGCGAGCCACGCTGTCGACAGCAACTATATATGACACTGGTGGGACATTCGCGTATGGCAGACGCGGACCGGACAACGATTCTCGGCGGGACCTTCACACCGATTCACAACGGCCACCGAGCGCTACTACACAAAGCGTTTCAGACCGCAAGCCACGACGGGAGTGGCGACGGCCACGTCATCGTCGGTTTGACCAGCCCCGAGCTGGCCACGGAGACGCGTAGCGATCCGGATCACGCCGAGCGGTTGGGTGCGTACGACGACCGCCTGAATGAGCTCGATACCGAGCTGGATCAGCTGAGTGAGTCGTACACCGCTTCGTACGAGATTCTCCGGTTAGACGACACGCAGGGGCCGGCCGCGACACGAGCGGACGTGGACGCGCTCGTCGCTTCGCCGGAGGCAAAGGCACAGCGACGTGCCCACAAACTCAATCAGCAGCGTCGGGACGCGGGACTGCACCCGCTGGAAATCCACACGCCACCGTTCGTCGTCGCCGAAGACGGCACGCGGATCAGCAGCACCCGGATTCGGAACGGCGAAATCGACGTGCACGGTCGACTGCTCGACGCGTCGGAGTGACGCAGCGGCCGGCCTCCGGCTGGTGAGCCGGCATCCCAGATACGACCGTCATTCCGCGGTATCCGGATCGCCCGCGTCCAGCCGCTCGGCGGCCCCGTCGACAGTCAGTGGCACGTCCGCCGTTCGGCCTTCGAACAATCTGACGACCTGTGGCGGGCGCAGGTCACAGTCCCTCAACAGGTCGGCGTCTGTCAGGATACGGCGGGTGGCCCCCCTCGCAGCAATCGTGCCGGTATCGTCGAGCAGCAGCACCCGGTCCGCGACGTGTGGGACGAGTTCGGTGTCCGGCGTCGAGACGACGAGCGTGACGCCCTCGGCCGCGAGTTCGTCCAGCAGGTCGAGAATCGTCGCCCGGTTCGCAGCGTCGACGTTGCTCGCCGGCTCATCGAGCAACAGCACGTCCGGCTCGACGGTGAGCGCGCTGGCGAGGGCGGCCCGGCGCTGTTCGCCGCCGCTGAGCCGGAACGGCGGTTTCGACAGGAGTCCGTCGAGGTCGAGCCGGTCCGCGACTCGCTCGACCCGGCAGTCGACTTCCGCGCGGTCGCAGTCGAGTTGCGCCGGTCCGTAGGCGAGGTCCTCGCGGACGGTCGGATTGAACAGGTAGTCCGCGGGGTTCTGCGTGAGGACGCTCAGTCGGCTACGGACGGTGTCGGCGTCGGTCGTCTCACCGAAGTACCGGACCCGCCCGCCGTCGGGGTCGACCAGGCCGCCAAGCAGTTCCAGCAGCGTCGACTTGCCAGCCCCGTTCGGACCGAGCAGCGCCACGCGGCCGCCGCGCTCGATGGACACGTCGACACCGTCGACCGCCAGCGTCCCGTCAGGGTATGCGTACCGGAGGTCAGTAGCCTCGATAGCAGTCACGCGACCACCACCACGACGGCGAGCGCGACGACCAGTCCGAAGGCGAGGTCGGCCCGCCCGAGCGGTTCCCGGGGCTGTGCCGGCGTCGAGCCAGTCCCGCCGCGGGCGCGAGCGGCCCGTTGGACCCGCTCGCCACGTTCCAGGCTCCGGACGAGAAACGAACCCACGAAGTGCCCCGAATCGCGCCAGTTCCGGCGGAGACTCGGCTCGGCGATGGTTCGGCTCCGGCGAGCCCGGATCATGCGTTCGAGTTCGGCGAAAAAGAGGAGCAGATAGCGGTACGTGATCCCGAGTAGCGAGACGGCAATCGACGGGACACGGAGCCGACGAAACGCCGCCAGCAGGTCGGTGAAGCGAGTCGTCAACAGCAGGACAGACAGGAAGCCGACACACGCGGTTACGCGGACGGCGAACGTGAGCACGTAGTCGACGCCGGCGACCGAGAGCGGGAGCGACCCCAGTGAGGGGCCACCCATCAGGACGGCCTGTGGCGCGACGACGACGAGCGCGAACGCCGGCGGGCCGGTCAGACGACCCAGGAAGGTCCGAACAGGGACCCGAGAAAGGGCTGCAAGCGCCGCAGCGAGTAGGGCGAGCGCGCTGACGACTGCCAGCGTCCGCTGTGTCACAGTAAGGGCGACGAGCGTCGCGATGCCGGTAAGCTTGACTGTCGGCGTGACGGCCTGGAGAAACCCGTCCCGGTCCGGCAGGTCCTCGGCGAGCAGGAACCACTGGGCGCTGGCCGCGATAGCTGCGACGGTCCGGTCGAGCAGGTCGCTGCCGGCCATGCGCTACTGCCGCCTGTCGGTATCCGCCCCGAGTGCGCGACCGATAGCGGCACCGACGAGAAGCGTCAGCGCGGTGCCGACGACGGCCGACACGAACGTCCCGGTCGCACCGCCGAGGCCGGGGACGCCGTAGTCCGGGAACAGCGCCGTCCCGACCGCGGTGGTGTGTTCCGTCGCGCCCGTCGCCTCGGCGGCGTTCTCAAGCGGTTCCGCGTAGCCGACCTGGCCAGCCGCCCATCCGAACACCGGCGCGAGAAGCGTCAGGACCAGCAGCGCGGCGAGCGCACGGGGAAGCCAATCGGGGCGCTCCCAGGCCATCACGCACTCACCTCCGGGGCGGCGTTCGGCCGGAGGTCGGGGCGAGCGCGGGCGAGATAGCGGTAGACCGAGGCGGTGATGGCTCCCTCGATCAGGCCCAGCACGAGATGCCCGGCGCCCATTATCGACAGCGTCGTCAACAACTGGTACTGGAACGCAGAGGAAAGGCCGAGCTGGAGCGCGGCGGTCAGCGCGCCGGCCGTGATTCCCAGCCACCCCGCGGCGAAGGCGGCACGGAACTCACCGTAGGGAACGAGCAAGCGATAGACGGTGTAGCCGACGTACACCTCGACGACAGCCATGTTGAACACGTTCGCGCCAAGCACCACGAGCCCGCCGTCACCGAAGACGAGTGCCTGAATCGTGACGACAGTCGCGACACAGAGCGCGCCCAGGTGTGGGCCGAGGAGAATCGCCGCGAACGCGCCCCCGACGAAGTGGGCGCTGGTTCCGCCCGGAATCGGCCAGTCGAGCATCTGTGCAGCGAAGATACTCGCCGCGACAACGCCGAGCAGCGGTGCGCGCGCGTCGGAGATCTCACCGTTGACACGCTTCGCAGCGACGCTCAGAACGACGACCGCAAGCGCACCGAACAGCAACGCAAGCGGTAGATCGATATACCCGTCGGGAATGTGCATGCTACCCGGGTCTGGCCCCGGCGCGGTAATAATACTTTTTCATCAAGCAGTATTACCGCCGGCGGGTGAGTATTACCGAAGCCCAGGTATCCATATGCCAGCCCGCACCTATCGACACACATGAGTGAGGATCTCGACCGGATCAGCCTGACACTCCCGTCGTCGATGGTCGACCGGCTCGACGGCATCGTCGACGAGTGGGAATACGCGAGCCGGTCGGAGGCGATACGGGACTCGCTACGTGACTTCTTCGCGACCTACGAGTGGGAGTCCGGTGACGAAAAACACCATCACGGGACCATCGTCATCGTCCACGACCACCACGTCTCGGGCATCGCTGACGAGCTTCAGACGGTCCAACACGAGATGGCCGACATCATCACGTCCGTCCAGCATATTCATCTCTCCCACGACACCTGCATGGAGACCCTGGTCGTCGAGGGCGCGGGCGGTAAAATCACCGAGCTAGCCAACCGGCTCCGGGCGATTGGCGGCGTCCAGCAGGTCAAGGTCGTCGTCGTGGACGAGTGAGCGGCGGTTTGAGCGTGCGGAGTCTCGAAGAGCGGAGGTCTGTCAAGCACGGCAGGCAGCTATCTCACAGGTGGATCCTCTACGTGGCAGCAATGGGCCCTGCCGGTTTCGCGGTTCCATCATGCGGTTACTAAAAGTAATTCGATGAGTCATTGTTACACTTCAGGGAGGTAATCACGGCGCTGTTCGGACTTCTCACGCTCGCCACGGCGGTCGTAATGCTTGTCGAGAATCTGGTCGCTTGCGTTCAGTCGGTCCGACACCACACGGCGCGGGACATCCTCACGCCGATACGCGGTAACCCTACCACTCCGAACGTCGTGTGGTGACCGAGCGGATGGGCACGTCGAAGCCTTCCTATTCGAGGTAGCTTCGCATTCCTCCGGATCGCGGTCATGCGGGCATTCCGCTCCCCGCCAGCATGGCCGGGTAACCCTGTACATCGTCGTCCGGAACGTCGACGTGGAAGCACGACCCTGAGAAGTCGTAACGAGCGGCCGACGCCCGTGTTCATCGAAGACCGGCTCACGCGGCCCGTCGATGTAGTCCTGCAAAACGTTGGCAACGTGGTCACTGATAGCGTTCCAGCGCTGACCCTTCTCCCCGTTCTTCAACGGCGTATCGGTCTGTGGGCGATGGACAAACTGGATGCCCGGATTGTCCTGTTCAAGTTCGCAGTCATCGATATCCAGCCCACGAATCGCACCCATGCGGGCTCCGGTGTGCCACAACAACAGGGCGATGACGTGGACCCTTGATGCGTACTTGTACATCTGGAGGTAGTCGAGAATTACATCGGCGCGCTCGGGGTCGAGTGTAGACGCACTCACCTCACCGGCGTTACTGATCGTCGGCAGCGGAACCTTCGTCCGAAGATCCTCGGGAACTGCATCTACTTCGGCAGCGAATCGGAGGAACGAACGGACCGTGGCCAGCTGCCCGCGGAGGGTTATGGGCTCGATCTCGTCGCGGCCCTTCCCGTTTCCTTCCCGCCGCCAGACGCGATAGGCGTACAGGTCCCGGCCTGAAAGGTCGTTCAAGTTCTCAATGCCCTCTTCGCGGCAGAACTGCTCGAAGGCTTCTAACCGGTACTCCTGTGACTGGATCGTTGATTCGGTCAGTTCGTCCTGTCGGGCTTTGAGGTACATATCGACGGCTCGGCCCGGTTCCAGCGGTTGAAGATCGTTACTCACGCCTTCTCACCTCCGCGCACTGACCGCCCATCGTCAAAGCTGCGGGCTGCACACCCTGAACAGATCGGCTTGAGTGTCCGTGCATCAATCCCGTCAGCGTCAGCTCGACAGGTGGCGCAACTGCCGTCGTCAGAACTATTCGATTGCGATGCTTCGGTGTTCGTGCGGGGCTGTAGCCCCGTAATGGTGGATTCGCTCATGGCCTACAGAGCGCGAAGCCACCTTTTCGGGCGGTGTACCAGACCGCCCGTTCATCACGAACCAAGGAGAGTCATCTTCAACCGAATCGGGTGCTTCGCATATCCACAAACAGGCCGATTATGCATAAATGCATTGGTGGCCTTAATTCGAATTGTTAGTGAGAAATAAGATAGCCTATACTCTTGTGGGAAATGAATGCGTCAGTCAGGATCTTGGATGACTATCTGGGATGACCGGATACTGGAAATAATCCGCGAGGAGGAATCAGGAACCTCAACGGAGCTCGCAAAGCGAGATGAAATCCATATTGCCCAGTCAACGGTTTCTCGTCGACTACAGAAACTTAGCGAACACGATCTCCTCCGCGCTCTCGGAAATGGAGTTTACGTCCTCACTGATGAAGGAGAAGCTTATCTCGAAGAAAAATACGACGCTGAAAGAGAACGCTACATCAATGGTGGCGGATCTTCCGACGGAGAAAATGGTGCTGATGCGGCTGACGGTCCTGGAATCAACAGCTGACGACGTTGCCCTAAATCATGTCACGCAAGCCCGCCAAATGGATGGTCCCGCTAGATGAACGAATCCTCGAAATACTGAAAGCCGAAGGCTGGTCATCACCACGATACATTGCGCAGAAGGTATCCCTCCGTGCCTCTGTGGGCCGTGTGCGTGAACGCTGTCGGATGCTTACATACGCACAGATGATCGAGCCGCTAACCCGTCAGTTCCAGAACTACGATATCACGGGGTATGGGCTCAGGTATCTGGAAGGCCGGTTAGATGCCAGTAATCAGCCGTGGCCATCAGCGAAGAAAGTTCTGAGAGGATAGCTTAACGACGAGAATTACACAATCTCTATTAGTATTATTTTCAGTTTAGATGTGGTGAATTACTTGCACAGTAAGTCTGCTTACTGAGCGTGTGGAGTCCTTGACCCTTCGATTAATGAGAGAGACAAATCTCAGTGAAAACTGTGTGTGTTTATTCGTGTCCTGATAGTATACTATATATAATGAGAAAGAGCGACACACCGGCCATTGCGGCCCGTAGCGACCTCCCCTCTGCCAACGAGGATGTAGCGAAACTCCGACTTGAGCTACGTCATCGGTCGCTCAAAGAATTAGAAGAAGCAGGGCTAGTCAGGCTGGATAGACAAGAACAGACCGTCAAGAAAGGCTCAAAATTCAACGACGAAAAAACAAGAATCCGTTTGTACGAAGAGGAACTGTACTGAGCGTTATCAGAGAGAGAGATTCAGAACGAACTATTCTGTGAAACATCGAAGAACAGCTAATGAGGTCACATATCGACGACAACAGCCTCTTCAATTTTGATTTCATATGTACCGGGGACACGTAACGTCTCGGCGATCTCCCGTTTCTGCTGAACGGTCAAATCATCTCGTGCCAGTACCTCTTGGATTCGTTCGTCGATCCGCTTTGAGAAATCAGCGGAGCGCATGAGGGCCTTCGTCTTGTTACAGTCCCAGAACTCAGCAGTCTGCTCAATGGTGTCCGTTCGGTGTGCGTGCTTACCGTCTTCGCGGATTCGCATACAGATCGCTCGTGAACACGAGGTCAAAAGATAGGTATTCTCGACTAACTCGAAGCCCGATTACTCATAAAGACCGCTGCGGCCCATGCCCATCGCGGCACGATCACATCGACATTCCCACCCGATTGGTTGCGAGTATGCACACAGCCAGTTCCCGCTCGTGTGCATATCGCGTCGAGCACGATCTTCGAGCTGCGACCCCATGGGATGGAATAAAAGACTGCTAGGTTAGCGTAAGGACAGTCGATGTGGTCGTCAATATCGTTGATATTCGCGGTACGGGGGGTGCTGCTCGTCAGCTGGAACTGCTACGGGTCTACGTACTCATTATTCATTATGTGCCGCCGGAGACGCCGGTTCCACTGTAAAAGACGAAGTCTGCAGGTCAGTTACGCACCAGGCCCAGTGTCTTGAGCAAGCGTCGCCGAGCTGTCACCCTCTTGAGTCTCGTAGACAACTCGGACATCGTAATCCGCTGGGACAGGGTCCGTACCGGTGCCAAGGGTGACGCTATTGCCAGCAGTAACATCGCTCCCAGAACCCGGAGAAGAGCTTGGCAAGTTATGCCAGACACCAGTATTTGAATTGCCGCCGGCGGTCCCACGAACATACAGCTCATCAGAGAGAATACTGTCCCCGCCATCGTGGGTGATTTTCAGATTGCTATCACTCTCGCTATAATCAAACGAAAAGCTAGCCTGTGGCGTTGCCTGCTGTGCCTGGTCGCCCAGCCCGAGCACGAAGGATGCGATTACCGCGGCCAGGATCACAGTGATTGCCACCATCAGGATGACCCCAATCACTGGCGAGACCGCGTCATCTTCAGTAAGCAGTTCTTTCAGGTTTGTCAAATCCATACACCCGGATGATTGCTACTACCAGTAATAAAGGGGCCAGACAGTTTTAGCGTACTTACCACTTTCAAGCCTGGCTTGTAGGCTCCAATACGGTCTTGAAACCGGGTATCAGAAACTGCATGGATATCAGGGGCTGTATCCAGCAGCCGGAGGGGTCATGCTCCTATTATCCTGTCAGGACGGGGCACTATTCCAGCCCGGTCCCTTACCGATTCTTACAATTGGGTGTACATCAGGATTGCGTCTACGATGTTTGACAGAGAATTACACATTAGGGGTTCTTGTATCCATATTTCGACGATCTGAAAGCAGATGATCAGTAAAACCTGCTGTCGACTTTGAATAAGTGGGTACAACAACCTGACTTTTACCGAACCACCCGAGACCGGCGGGCATGGCCGCATTCGCGGCCATCCAAACCATGTTCGGAAAGATAGACATCGAAGACGCCCTGGCCGGTGTGATTTTCACTGCCAGCGCGTTCGTCACCAACGGTATCGCATCGATCAGTCTGCTCGGCTACGACCTCGCCGCATCTGTGCTCACTGTCCAGGGGACGAGCATTGACCTCGCGTTTCTGCTGTCGCTCGCCGCTCTGGCAATGGCATACGCCACCAACCGCGTCAACGAGAGTCGTAACAAGAACTACCAGCTCGACACTGATCTCGTGGATATCGCCAAGGGATCGGCCACTGTCGAAACCTACCTCGCGCTCGGGACGCTCGTCATCGTCCTATTCACCGGGCTGAACATCCTCGGCGCGCAGGATATCGTGGTCGGCTCGGCCGCTATCGGCCTTGTTGTCGTTGCCGTCGAGGCCGCCGGCTACTACGTCATCAGCTACTTGGGGTGAATCCGATGGACCGCATACTCAGCTATGGGCTTATGGGCGTCATCGGCGTATCTGCGTCCACAATTGCCGCGGCTGTCATCGGTTCTCCGCTCCCCGTCGTGAGTCCCGCCGTCGTCGCCGGCGGCGTGATCGCCGCGCACTACGGACAGCAGAAGGACACCGCCGCCAGCGCTGACGACCAGGAGGTTCGCGCCAGCGTCGAGCAGGTCGAAACCGACGGAGGGTGCGAACAGTGACCCGTGTCCACTCAGTCTTGATTACCGCGCTCATCCTGGTGTCCACGGTCGCCATGGGCTTTGGGCCGGGACTCGTCACCGCTCAGACAGACACGTACACTCAAGAGTTCACGACTGGCCCGCACAAGGTCGAAATCAACCTCTCGAACGTCACCACCGAGACAACGATCTCCGTGATTACTTCCGGGTCTCCTGCTGGTGATAACGTCACGATTATGAAGAAGACGGTTTCAGCCAGTACGCCGTCGGCACACTTCCGCAACGCTGGCGCGTATGAAACCTTCACCGTCCAGGTGGAAGGTGCTGATGCTGAACCTGGCTTCTCGAAAGGAGGTCCAACAGCCGCATGGACGTCGGGCGACTCCGGCAAATTCCTCGGTGACACGGGTGGTGACGCCGATTTCACCTATGATCTGAGTGAGCGTATCGGCGAATCCGTGATGCCTCAGATTGTCCAACTCGACAGGACTGGACTACCGAGCAGTACGACCGTCGATACGGAGGGCACTGATGCCGCACAGGTGGAAACTGACCTGTATCAGTCAGCACAGAACCAGAAGGCAGCCAGTGAGGCCTACCAGACGACGCTTGATAACTACCTGTCGGATACGAAAACGCAGGCCCGCATCATTGGGAAGAATGCGTACATCAAGGCGCTGAACAACGGACAGAGTAAATCGGCTGCGAAAACCGAGGCCAAGAATGCTGTTGCTGACTACTACGCTACGAAACAGGTTAATCTAATCAATCAGTGGAACCAGGCGCTCAGCCACGGAGAGTATATGCGGAACGTACAGACCAACGAAAGTGGTGTGACTGCTCGGTTTACCAACACTGTCACGCTAGGTGATAGCAATTCTGCGGACCAGTACCGTGATGACAGTGGCGACTACGTTGAGGTCGAAACCTATCAGCACAGCACGAATTCGGTATCACTTGTTAACGGTTCCTCCGCTACCGCGTCAGTGCTTCGTATCCATCTATACAACGACTACGATGGCACTGAAAACTACGATACTGCTGGCTTCGGAGATACTGAGATTGATCGTGACGGGAATATTCTCACCATCCACGACGTCCGTGTGAAGTCTCTCAACTCCGATAACGGTGAGTTCGCTTACCTCGATTTCAGCGAATACAACCGACTCGATAGTGAGATAGAATCTCAGAGTAATTCCGTTCAAAATGAGATGGATACACTTGCCGAGAACACGTACAGCGCCTACCAAGCTGGCGAAATCAACAACACCGATCTCGTCGATCCCTACGTACTCTCGAACCAGCAATCCGCAGGTGAGGACTTCCAGGGTTGGGCCGCTGCCCAGCTCACACTGATGGGTACGAACTCTCCGGAGAACTTCGACCAGATCGGGAGCTTCAACGTCACCACCGGTGACGGCACACAGTACGAAGGCGTCCTATTCTCACAGGAGAATCCTGCCAGCGGACAGTTCGAGAACGGAACGACCTACGATACGGCGAACATCGGCGGCACGCAGTACGTCGTCACCAGTGACCAAATCGTAGAGTTAGACGGGACGTTCACCATCGACAGAATCACCACCACAAACGGTGAGACCACTGAGAATGCCACCATCCAGAAGACTACCTACGAAACGACGAACGTCACCGAACTGAAACAGCAGTACGAGGATCTGGCATACCGTCGGGCACAGATAGAGGCTCGTGAAAAGGCCCTACAGCAGTCTGCCGGCGGTGGCCTGCTCGGTGGCGGCAGTGTTCCACCCGTCGTGGCACTGGCCGTGATCGGCACGCTGCTCGGTATCGTCGTTCTTCAGAACTAATCCACCCATGCGTTCCATTTTCTTCGTCGCGCTGCTCGTGGTCAGTCTCGGCTGCGTCAGCGCCCCGGCCGTCGCACAGTCCGCAGGGAATCTCCCCGCTGAAACACCCGGCCCACAGCCCACAGCCAACGCCACCGAAACCACACGCATCGACGGACAGACCGAGATTGTCGGCTCAGAATACCTGCCGGACGAAGGAATCGCTCGCATCACCCTCCGGTCGAGCGCGGTACAAACAGTGACGATTTCCGACGCCGGCCGCTTCCAGGAAGGCGGGAAGATTCCCGTCCGCACCGTCGCCCTGCGCTCGGACGACACCGCCACTGTCGAGATTCCCGTCACCGAGAAAGACGGGTACGTTGGTGTCGCCATTTCCACGGAGAACACGCCCCTGTATGCCGAAATCGTTCAGCAGCCTTCCGGTGACGGACTCGACATCCTCCGTGCGCTCTCATCGTTGCAGGCGTGGCTCGCCGGGGCAGGTGTCGCGTTCATATGGATGATTATTGCCGGCTACAACGTCATCCGTAGCGAGAATGGCCGGCCGGAGGTGGCATGATGCCCGCGCCGACTTTCCAGAACAACCGCGACCGACTCACCTACCTGCTGGCCGAGTACAAGCTACTCGTCAGCGGGATGCTCGTCGGCGCGGTCGTGCTGTTCGCCTACTACCAGCCACAACTGCCAACCCTGCCGACGTGGATTCCTGCAGTCGCTGTCGGCTGGCTCGTCCTGGCGATTCCCTGCTATCTCGTCGGTGCGAAGATCGCCCGCTGGCTCCGTCGCCGCAACTGGGTCGAAGTCCATCACGTCAACGCCGTCGAGGACACCACCGAGAAGTACTACGTCCCGCCCGAACTCTGGCGCGAGAAAGAAATCGACGGTCCCGATCCGTACCCCGTCAACGGCGGCAGTGCGTGGGCAGTCCGCGAGTACGAGTACCTCGAAGACATCGGCCAGCTCCGCGTCGAGGGCGTCTGGCTCGAAGGCTGTCAAGATACCCAACTGATGACCAGCAAGAAGCAGATGCAGGACATCCACGGCTGGCTCATCGACCGTGCCGAGGAACTCGCCGCCATCCGTGGCCGGTGGAGTCGCGGCAGTGTCGAACTCCAAAAGAAGCTCGTCACCGCCGACGCCGAAGCCAACGAGCGCGGCCAGATGATTCAGAAGACAGCGGCGAAAGAGACATTCGGCGACCTCATCGAAGACGGCGAGAATCCCGAAGACGCACCCACTATCCACGACCTCACCGACGCGCCCGACCCCACAGCAGATGCCGCTGTGGGCTATGGGCAGGACGAACCGGCCAACGAGCAACCGCAGGACCCACGCTTGAACGATGACTGACGACGGTAACGACCTCTACACGCCCGCACAGTTCCGCGAGTATCAGGATGGCTACGGTCAGCGAGAATCCGACGTGCATCAACACGCGGGCATCGTCCGAGACGAAGAGCTATCCCGCTACCTCTCGATCCTCGAAACTCACTACGACCCGCAGGAGTGTGACCGTCCGGAGAAGATGCCCGGACAGGCCAAAGACCTCTCGCACGTTCGGGATATCGTCCGCATCGAAGGAACCGAAACAGCCCGGCAAGCCATGGCAAATGGCGATATGCAGTCACTCAAGCACTTCACCGGGGACGCCGGCCAGCGGGCTGATATCTCCGGAATCAAAGCCATCGACCAGCTCCGTGCGCAGATGACCGGCCCCGCGCCGATGTTCTACGAATGGGCCGAACCCGGCACGGGGAAGTCGAACTTCGCCTGTCTACTCGGACAACTCTGGAAAGAACAGCAGCCCTCGGACGCCCTGGTCGCTTCGAATATCCGGACGCTCGAAGAAACCGACGAGTGGACCGACTCGGACGGAGACCGCCGCGACGGGTGGCTCGCCAACTACGGCGAATTGAACGAGTGGCTCAAACAGGACGGTGACCCTATGCACAACGAGCAGGTCCCGAAGCTGTTCATTTTCGACGAGGCCAGCAGTAACGCCGGTGGGAGTGGGTCGGACGGCTACGAGACGAAGACGAAACTCGGACCTCTCACATACAAGATACGCAAGTACGGCGGGTCGCTCATCATCATCGGCCACGACGGCCGCGACGTGCACCCGCTCGTTCGGGAACTCGGTGTCTGTGTCCACAAGGAGGGGCTGAAAGAAGCCACCTTCTACGAAGATGTCCGGAACCGGAAGGGCGTCAACCCGATCTTCTCCGTGTCGGGCATCCCCGAAACGGACTGGCGCTACGACGACAAGGAACCGACTACGTGGTCCTGGTCGAGCGGCGAAGAAGACGGCGATGAAGTGGACCCGGCGGACCTCTCGCGGAAGCTCGCGATCTACACGGTCATCACTGCTAAGGAGTCAGAACCGGACAGACCAAACCACGAAATTGCCGATTTCGTGCCGTACAGCGCCGAATGGGTTCGACAACGCTGGAACGAGTATCAGGACGACGGAAAGCACCGAAATGTGGTTGGTGAGGTGACGGAGCTAACCGCATGACAGCGATGGGATTCGAACAACCCAACAACAACCAACCCCCCGGCGTAGCCCTGTTGTTGGCCCATGGCGTGCGCTCGCGGTGCGAGCACGCGCGAGCCATGGGCAACGGTCGGACACAGCCCGGAGGAGTATCTATATATGACGCACGCGAGGTGCGCGAATGAGTCGTAGCCACAAAGCCAATCACTACGGCACGCTCGTCGAGCGGAAATCTGCCGAGCGATACAACCTCGAATTAGATCGATGCAACTGGCACGACGCGAAGCGACCGGACGGAACGCCTGTTGAAATCAAGGCCGCGATGCATCGACATGCTGACGGCCAGCCAGGGACATTCAAGCTCTACGACCAGTACCACGAGAAGCTACGGTCTGCGAATGGATGGTACGTCTTCAGTGTGTATCGTGTTCGTGGACGAGGAATAGAGATTCTGGAGTGGGAGATGCGGCACTCATCACGATTACCGCGTCTCAATTGGCATGGAGGAGGAAACCACCGTAATGCGAAACAAGGGAAAATAGCTATACAAGAGCTGAGGATGGATCGTTAATCAACAAGTTCGGATGCTAGATCTACAAGCTTAATCAAACGTTACATCTGAGCGAGTGCTTTGTATAAATTCGTCACTCTGATCTTCATGTTGAATCCCATATGGATCGCCTAGTTCATTGAATCCTCCAATTCCATCAAGAGCCTTCAAACCAGATTCATCAATTTTTCTCCCCGATTTCCTTATCGCCTTTCGGATGTCATCGGGAGATGTTTGAATTCCCTCATTTTGAAAAACTTCAATATAATTTAATATCTGCGCAGCAACCATTGGGGTAGAGAAACTGGTGCCACATTGCATTACAGTCCGTTGGTGTGAAATCCACTCTTCTTCAGTAGGATAATGAACTGGTGCTAAGATATCCGGTTTGTTCCCAACTGGTTCCGACATATCTTCCCAAACGCAATCTTCACGATGTTCGTTACACATGTAGCCAGGCCCACAACCGTTCATACTACAAATTATTGGTGGCGAGGTGTCCTCATGCTCCTCCTCAGAATAAATCCAACAGGCACCAGGTGGCAAATCATTTGGACACCCACATTCAGGAACCATTCCACCCACAGAGATGACGCGAGGTGAGAGTGAAGGACAAGCTGTTGACTTTGATTGCATTTTATTTCCAGTACCGGCAACAAAAACAATATCATTCTCAACAGCCTTCACAGCCATTTTCCCTACCGCACATTCACAACCGTGAGATGAGCAGGCTTTTGATTCTGAGTCAACATGATTTGACCCGATTGATAGATTAATTACATCAACCTCATTTTCGATTGCTTTCCCAATAGCATTGATTAGGTATCTTTCCTTGATTTTGCCATCATTTGGGATAACTCTGTGAAAATCAAACTTCGTATTCTCAGTAGAGTAGGCATCAAGGATATGGGTAACATACCAACCATGAGGGAGTGTAAAGATATCACTATCTGCTGATGTCTCATCGTCAGTATTTCTAGCTTCAATATAATCCAGAGATTCTGGTTTGAATAGAGAATCTAAGACAGCGACAACGACATCATCACCATCTGTATGCCAGCTAGTGGTGTTACAAATGTCCGAATACGCATCGATAATCCCCCACCGTAGGTCGTCTATTGAGTCATAGCGGAGGGGGAGTTGGAATTTCCCTCAAGCGGACTTGCCTCCCCCTCTATCTCAATATGAGTGATAAAGTCCAGCTCAGATAGCTGGCTTAGTTTTGTTTCTTCAATTAATACAATCAAGTAGTCACCATACAGAGTTTCCTCTATCTCTGCACCCACATCTCGAACATCGTCAAGGACCGATTCAGAGTCAGCATTTGTGACTCCCACAATGAGAGTGATGTCTTCACCCTGGACTGGATTGTCCATTTTGTCTTTCAAAACGTCAGACATGGGAGTCATTGGTATGTAGTATTACTTTGCCCATCTCTGCTTGAATCTTTGGGTAGACTTCTCTTTATAATACACTGCCTATACCGTGGCTTCTGACCCGTTTGCGGTGTATTTTGATGAAGTGGCCTTAGCCACACGACTAAGGGGAACCCGGAAGCCTGCGCACCGGGTTCCCCCTGGTCGCGCGGCTGGGTGACGTGACCAGCGGGAACGAACCCAGCCGCGCGACGCGCGATTTTCGGAGGGAAGAGCACAGTATTGCCGCAAAATCAGTGTGTTGGATAGTGATGCCTCTAATCGGGTAGCACGCTACCCGCCGTGCCACTCGTCAGATGGCGGGCAGCCGGCCGCCCGCCATGCCTCGAAGTCGAACCCCTCGCGGCCCCTCTCAGCCGCCCGCGCTTCGCGGAGGTAGTCGCCGGAGCGGTATGCTGTCTCGAAGGCTTTCGAGAGGTCACGGAACCGCTCACGGCCGGTCTCTGCGGTCTCCACGACGACGTGAACGCCGTAGGTGTTCTCCTCGACACACTCGGTGTAGGCCGTCTGGATTTCGCGCATGATGGTCTGTGCTTCCTCGAAGTCGGCAGGCGTGTAGTCAACCTTCAACAGTTTCCGGCAGTCGTCAGCATCGGTTTCCGTGATGGCATACTCACGGCGGATTCGCGCCCACCGTGGCCGGGAACGTTCTTCGGCTGCGTCAGCCAGCTCCATCGTGGCGCTCCCGATCTCCTGCTCGAAGCGCTCGCCCGCTGCACGGACCCGTTTCAGTAGCTCCTGCTGGATCTTCTTCGAGGACAGCTCCATCTCGCCGTAGGTGTGCTCGATCAAGCCCTCCATCCGCTGGATGACTGTCCGGATCGTCCGGTACGTGTAGCCGGTCTTCTCGGCTGCTTTCTGTGGCGAGATCTTCCCACCGTCGGTGAGTAGCAGTTCCGTCACGTCGCGGTCGGCAGTGGTCATGTCGCCCCACAGCTGCATCACGCGGTGTTCCTGGTCGTCTTCGATCTTCGGCAGCGGACACTGGACGAACTTCCGGGCTTCCGTCGTATCCCGGATGTTCCAGAACGGATCGAAATCCACGAACACACTGCTCTCGGCACTTGTCGCCAGTCCACACCAATCCAGACAGTTCAAGATCGTCTCTTCCAACTCGCGCCGGGCGTCGTCGAGGTCGTCCCACCGAACGGTCTGCTCGGTTCGGCTGGTCTGGTAGGACACCTCGAATTTCGGGTGGTACATCGGATGGTCCGGTTCGTAGTTGTCCGGGTGGTTCGGGTAGTAGTGCTTGAGTTCCTTCCCCAGCCCATGCCCACGGACCAGCTGGTCGGCTTTCTCGTCTTCGACCGTCGCAGTGACGTAGTAGCCGGGCAGTTTTGTGTTGTCTTCGACGTGCTTGCGATACCCCGAGCGGTCGCCCTGAATGAGTGTGTGACAGCGCGCTATCGGGCCATCCGGCGCGTACAGCGGCCCGCTGTCTTCGCGGTGTAACCGGACGTAGTAGGCCAGATCGTTGATGTGGCTGTCCGGGTGCGGCTGGTCGAAGTACCGCGCGGCAATCCCGTAGGCATCCATCACGCGCTTCACGAGCGACAAATACCGCTCGTGAGGGATGTTAGATGCCTGTACCTGTACGTCGATGTAGGGCTCGCCGTACTGGGGGACAGAGACAGGTTCGCCGTCAGCTGTAAGATTCGGCCACCGTGGCCGGACGGTGATCGTCCCACCCTTCACGCGCTTGTCCCGATCTGCCCGCTTCCCCTCGTAGGTGGGCGAGTCCTTCGAGACAACGTAGAACTGGAACTCACGGACGTTCTGTATCTGGAACTCTGGGTTCTCCCAGGCATCCAGCCCGCTTTCGGAATAGTCGAAACAGGTGGCCCATGTCTCACCCGCGAGTTCCACGTCCCGCGTGGGTTTGCCTTCGGTCTCCCAGCGGTCTCCCCACTCTTTGATGAGTGAATCCATCGCGTAGTAGGGCTTCAGCCCGTAGTCCGGGACACCGGGATCGGGATGCACACCAATCGTAAAGCGCACGTCGCCCTCATGAGGGGCGCACTTGAGATGCCGCGACATCCCTACCTCCCGTCCTCGATCTCCGCGACGGCCTGCTCGACCTCGGCCTGACTCTTTACGAGAGGTTGGAAGTTTGTCCAGTCGAACTGAAGGGGTTCACACTCTTCTACATCGTACAGCTCCGAGGCGCGAACGAACCCCTTCATGCCGAAGTCACCTCCACTTTCTCGCGGGCTCGACGGAGCAGGTTCCCGACAGTACCGGGTGAACGGCCAGTCTGGCGGGCGTACTCGCGGGGCCCATACTGGCCCATGCCCACAGCCTCGTACACCTCTCGTTCGGCGTCAGTCAGCTGCGATAGGTCCGGTTCGTAGTCGAAAAGTGATGACTGGGGGCTCACCGCCAGTCACCTCCAAAACACTCCGGGTTCCCACAGAGTTTGTAGTGCGGCCGATACGCGGCAATGGGAACCTCCGTGAAGTCCGCGTCACTTCGGTAATCGGCTTCGGGACAGGCGGGTGTTGGCTCGTCAGCGTTCGGATCAAGGCGGTGTAGCGTGTCGGCGTACTGCGAACGGTTCCGAACGCCCTTCTCGGGCAGCGTAGTGGGCGCTGACGCCTTACTCATCGCCCGCACCTCCGGATCGCAAAACCGCCAGACGGCGGCGACCCCCAACAAGTGACTTGTTGAACTCAGAATTTAGCGGGGGTTGCTCCGGACCCCCATTCTGTCGTTCTCCACCGGCTCGTACACCTATCGCTGCCGATTCGTTCCGGATACGGTTCGGGCAGAAACTGGATGGGCCCTGCCGGATTTGAACCAGCGCTCAATCGGTTATGAGCCGATCGCTTTAACCAGACTAAGCTAAGGGCCCTCAGATTGGTGTTGATGAGTCCGCATCTTTAGCCTGTCGGGTTGGAGTGGTGGGGGTTCGGGGATGCCAGCGAGACAGGACAGAAGGTTCCAGGCATCGCTTGTGTAATCATATGTTCAGCGACTCGGGAAGCCGACGTGACAGCGACTGGCACGCAACGCTCGTCGGCTTCCCGAGTGAAAGAACGACGCCACCGCCAGGGCTCGAACCTGGGACAACCTGGGTAACAACCAGGTGCTCTACCAACTGAGCTACGGCGGCGCGAACGCATCTATTGATTGCCAGAGTTGGTAATTAGGGCTTTCGTTTCCAGTCGGCATCGACACGCTTTCACGCACTTGTGCGTAAGCGGCGGTATGAGCGATGAGTTCGACGCCGTCGTCGAGGAGATGCGAGCACGGGCCTCGCCAACCGACGACGAACGAGCGCAGTTACAGCGGGTCGCCGACGCGGTGATGGCCGACGCCGAAGCAGCCATCGCGGACCTACCGGTCGACGCGGAAGTGGTGCAGGTCGGCTCGACGGCGCGGGGAACGTGGACCGCCGGCGACCGGGACGTGGACGTGTTCGTCTGTTTTCCGCCGTCGCTCGACCGCGAAGCGCTGGAGGAATACGGGCTGACGGTCGGGCACGAAGTCCTGCCCGATGGACGCGAGGAGTACGCCGAACACCCCTACGTCGTCGGCGAGCGCGAGGGGTACGCCGTTGATCTGGTCCCCTGTTACGCGGTCGAGGACGCCACAGAAATCCAGTCCGCGGTGGACCGGACGCCGTTTCACACCAGATACCTGCAGGAGCGGCTGGACGACGACAGCGCCGGCGAGGTGCGGGTAGCAAAGCAGTTCCTGAAAGGGATCGGTGTCTACGGGAGTGACCTCCGAACACGCGGATTCTCGGGGTATCTGACGGAGCTGCTAGTACTCGAGTACGGCGGCTTCCGGGCGTTCGTCGAGGCGGTCGCGGACTGGCACCCGCCGGTGCGGCTGGACCCCGAGGACCACGGGAGCGAGACGTTCGACGACCCGCTGGTCGTCATCGACCCGACGGACCCCGAGCGCAACGTCGCGGCGGTGCTGTCCGCCACGAACGTCGCCACACTCCAGCACTACGCCCGGGACCTGCTCGCCGAACCACGGGCCTCGCTGTTCACCGAGGACGACCCTGAGCCGTTCGCAGCACCAGACGTCGAAGCTGCAGTGTCACAGCGGGAAACGACGCCGATGGCGCTCCGCTTCGTCGCCCCGGACGTGGTCGACGACCAGCTCTGGCCCCAGCTCCGGAAATCCCTCGATGGGCTCTGCAGCGAACTCGACCGACGGGGGTTCGAGGTCCTGCGGTCGGCCGCGTTCGTCGAGGACGGCAACACGGACGACAAGGGCCGAGCCTGCGAAGGCGCAACGACCACCGGCGACGGCAACCCACCGTCACAGCGGGACGCCGTCTTACTGCTTGAGTTCGTTGTCGCCGAGCAGCCGGCCGTCGAGCGCCACGATGGGCCGCCGGTCCACGTCCGCGAGCACGCGAGCGGGTTCTTCGAGAAGTACGACGACGACCCCGAGGTGGCCGGTCCCTTCATCGACGGTGACCGCTACGTCGTCGAGCGACCACGGACGTTCACCACAGCCGTGGAGTTCCTTTCAGCCGACGCCGTCTTCGACGTTGGACTGGGGCCGCGGATCGAGTCGGCACTGGAGAGCGGCTACGAGGTGCTGGTCGGTACAGAGATTGCAGCGCTTGCTGACAGCTTCGGCGTCGAGCTGGCGGACTACTTCGATCCGAAGCCCTGATCGGCGAGGTCGTCGAGAACATCGCGGGCGTCGTCGCTGACGTCGTCGTCCGGCTCCATCGGCTGGTACCCGTCGAACACTTCGTGGACGGTCGTGATCGAATCCGCGAGCGTGTCCAGTCCGTAGCCGCCTTCGAGTACGAATCCCAGCGCGGCGTCGCAGGTGTCTGTGAGCGAGCGCATCCGGTCAGTCATCGCGCCGTACCCTTCCGTGGAGACACGCATCCGCGAGATGGGGTCGTGTTCGTGCGCATCGAAGCCGGCGCTGATGAGCAGCAGATCGGGGTCGTAGTCCCGGATCGCCGGCGCGATGCACTCGTCGATTGCGGCGAGATAGTCGGCGGTATCGGCACCGGGCTTGTACTTGACGTTGAGGTTCGTGCCGTCGGCGTCGTCTTTGCCAGTCTCTGCGATATCGCCCGTCCCGGGGTAGAGCCCGTCCTCGTGAATCGAGGTGTAGAACACGTCCGAACGGTCGTAGAAGATGTCCTGCGTACCGTTCCCGTGGTGGACGTCCCAGTCGAAGATGGCGACGCGCTCGGCGTCGGCTTCGAGGGCTGCCTGTGCGGCGACGGCCGCGTTGTTGATGAAACAGAAGCCCATGGCGTCGTCGCCCACGGCGTGATGGCCGGGCGGCCGGCCGAGAGAGAAGGGCGTATCTCGGCCGGCATTGCCGTCAAGCGCGGCTTCGGCCGCCCAGACAGCGAGGCCGGCCGAGGCCAGCGCGGCGTCCCACGTCTCCTCGACCGCGACGGTGTCGGCGTCCCAGTTCCCGCCGCCGTCATCGCAGAATTCGCGGAACTCCGCGATGTAGTCGGTGTCGTGGACCTCGCGCACGAGGTCGACATCGGCGTCGTTGGCGGCGACGTACTCCACACCGTGGTTCTCCTTGAGTGCGCGCCGTATCGCTCGAAGTCTGTCGGGACTCTCCGGATGTCGCGGCCCGGTGTCGTGGTCCAGACAGACCTCGCGGTAGCCGAAGTTCATTCAGTAGTACTGTTCGAGTTCGAAGTACGTTTCGACGTCAGCTGCCTTGATGGTCCGGCGGTCAGCGTGACGCGCCAACGTGGCGGCCGCGGCGGCCGTGTCGTCGGCGTACGTTTCGAGGATAGACGCGAGGGCGACGCGGGCGTCCATTGCGACGCGGTAGTCGTCGTCGATGTCGAGCCGTGCGATTCGGTCGACCGGTGCGACGGGGAGTTCGAGGCCGTCCTTCTCCGGGACCTGCTCGATGCCGAAATCGGCCGGCATCAGCGTCTTCCGTCCGTCCGTGGTTGCCTCCGTGGCTGCCGTGACGGCAAGCGAGGCTCCGTGGTCCTGTATTCGACGAGCCAGTTCCTCCGCAGCGTCGGCACTCACCCGGAGTCCGTCCGCGTTCCGCCGAATGACAGCGTCCACCGGTGCGAACGGTAGCTCGACACTCATACCCAAACCCGGGAGTGTTGCGGTCTTAAGAGTTTCCGTAGCGTCGCTCGGCGACTCAGAACACGTCCTCAGCGTGGAGTCGGTCGTCGCGGAGTTCGCCGCGGACCGTTATCTCCTGCCCTAACTGCACGCGCTCGCCGGTCTCGACGCTCATCGTCTGCTCGCCGTCGTCCAGCACCACGGGGTCGCCGGTCTGGACGACAGTGCCGGTGAACTCCACCTGCTGGCCGGCGCTCTGTGCACCGCCGTCTGGAGTGGTATCGCCGGTGCCGGCGCTGACAGCGGCCGCCCCGTCACCGCTGCTGTCAGCGTCAGTGTCGTCTCCACTGTCACCGAAGGAGGACAGGCCAGCGTGTTCGGCGTCGGTCGCTTCGGCGCTGGCTCCCCCGCCTGCGCCACCAGTCGCTAGGTCCGCACCGTCGTCAAGCACGACAATCGTGGAGTTCCAGCTCGCCGAGGCCTCCTTGTCGTCCTGCCAGCCGTCCTGAATTTCGACGTCTGCCGCGAGCACCTCGTCACCCGGCGCGATGTCCTTGTCCGCCTTGTCGCCCCACAGCGCCACGCGGATGTCGCCCGTCGCGTCCTGAATGCGGACGTTCCGGACCTGTCCCTCGCTGCCGTCGTCGCGGTCGAACGTCCGCTTCGGGTCGGCCGAGCGCACGACGCCGGCGATGTCGACCGTCTCGTCGAGTTCGACGTCTGCAATGGGATCGGCGTCGGGCTCGAACGCCACGTCGTCCTCCACCTCGTCGACGGCCCCCTGGTCGCCGACGTGGAGTTCCAGCGAGCCGTCCCGCTCTCGGACGTAGCCGTCGATGATCTCGACGGCCGCGCCCGCGTCGAGTTCCTCGGCGCGGTCGGCCCGGTCGTCCCACAGCGTCACCCGGATACGTCCCGTCTCGTCACCGAGCGTGAGGTTCGAGACGCGGCCCTCGCTGCCGTCGTCCCGGTCGAACGTCCGGATCGTGTCGGTGTCGAGCACGAGCCCGCGCAACGTCACGTCGGACTGACCCATCGTCAGCGCGTCGATGGACGAACCAGCGCCCGGCTCCACGTCAATTGTGGCGTCGTCGTCCGGTTCCGCCTTGTCGACGGACACCTCCAGGCCGTTGTAGCCGTCCTTCGGCCGGCCCTTGACCCGGAGTACGTCGCCGACCTCCAGTTGCCCCTCGTCGATGTCGACGGCCTGACCGTCCCAGAAGGCGAGCCTGAGGCTGCCGCTCTCGTCGGCTGCCTCGACGTTGATGACCCGTCCGTCCTCGTCCTCGTCGTCGCGTTCGAAGGTCTTCAGGTCGCCGATGGCGATCACTTTGGCGAGGAACTTCACCTCGTCCATCCCGGGTTCGATGTCGGCGATGGCGTTGACCTCGTTCTCGTTGAGTTCGTGGGCCAACAGCATCGCGGCCGTCTCCTCGTCGGCGAGCCCGCCCATCTGCTCGACCTTCTCCTCGACGGCCTCGCGGAACTCCTCCTCGGGGACGTCCGTCTCTAAGTCCTCGTAAATGTCCTCTATCGCACCCATCTATCTATGGGACGCTGGGCTGGCGCGCGCTTAAGCGTTGTCGTTGGGCGAGCGAGCGGGCGCAGTCGGTCGATTTCGGGTGTGTCCCGTCCATGACTCGAAGGTGGTCTCGGGATGGGTTATAAATCCTCGTCCACAGCACTGCCGACGCCGACTGCCGCCCCACCGCGTCACCCAGGTTTCACCATCGCTCGATAGCCGCCCAGCAACCTGGCAGCGCGTCGCCGTCGCCACATCCGTCGGGTCATCGCTGTCGTGCACAGTCAGCCCGACGACGTGTCCGGTGTGCAAGTGCTCTCTCCAGCGAGGTATGTCGACCCACCGCGTGACGGTACGCGAACCGTCACCCTTTTTAGGTGCACCACCCTCTCTGGAGATGAGTCCGGATAGGGTAGTGGACTATCCTCTTGGCTTGCGGAGCCAGGGACCGGAGTTCAAATCTCCGTCCGGACGTTTCTGCCGACGCAAACCGCCGAGCGACAGCGAGGCGACTGCGTCGGCGTAACCCCATACACGACCGGACGTGCTCCGCGCTCGCAGTGCTCGCGTGGAACTCCGTCCGGACGTCATTCTCTCGACACCGATCCACGAGCACCGTGGGGCGTGGGCTCGCTACCGCGAAGAGGGCTGTCGAGGAGTAGCGATTTCTCTACGGCACAACGCTACAAGCGTAGCGAGCGGCCAGTGTTGCGAGCCGTTTCTACCGACATCAAAACGCGAAGCCACAACTCTCCCACCCGACCGGAACGCCGATGTGGTTTTCCGACCCGGAATCCAACCGACAGTGTGCGCGACCACCTCCGTGCCGGCATCGCAGTGTACAACGAAGGTCGCTACCACGCCGCACACGACGCGTGGGAGGAGTACTGGCTGGACCTCGACGAGGGCGACGACGAACGGTTCCTGCACGGCCTCATCCAGTTCACGGCGGTCGTCCACCACGCCAGCGAAGAGAACTGGTCGGGCGCGCAGGGATTGGCCGAGAGCGCGGCGGAGTACCTCGACGGCCTGCCCGACCCGTATCACGGTGTGGCGCTAGACAGGGTCCGGTCGTTCCTCGCAGCGACGGCGGCGGACCCACACCATGCAGCGGCGGACCCGCCAGCGTTGACGCACGACGGCGAAGCCATTGACTACGACGCGCTGGATTTCGACGCCACCGCCATCGCTGCCAGGGTACTGGCGGAGGCTGGCCGGTACGATGAGGAAGTCATCGACGACGCTGTTGACCGCGCGCGGAGTGAACTCGACGGTGACGGCGGCTCACAGTTCGTCGGGATGCTGTTCTCGTTCGTGCGCGAGCGCGACCAGCGGCCCGTCGTCTACCAGCGGCTCCGGGACCATGTGGAACTGGAACAGCAGAGAGACGACGACGTGCGGGGGTTGTTCGACTAGCCCGGCTCTGTTGGACAGTTACCGAGTTAATCGAACCGCAATATTTTCCGGAAATTCGCACCGACTATGCCTGCGCCGGCCCACTGACAGTAACCGAATGAGCGACTCGATTGAACGTCCCAGTCCGTGGATGCGGAGGGAGAGGCCACCCGGGAAAGTGCTGTTCTCGACAGGATCAGGGGGCTGTGCCGAGGACGTGAGCCTGACGTTCGACCGGGGGTGACCCCCACGTGCTCGGGCCGGGGCTGTATGTCGTCATCGAGCGCGACCCGACTACGGCGTTTTCGCTGGTTTCGTGTGCCAACCCACGCACTTATGTCAATACTTGGAGTAGAGGGGCACATGAAGTCCCGTCTCATCCGTGCGTGGAGTCGTGCCAAGAACGCAGCCATCTTCGCTGCCGTCGGTGCTGGAATCGGTGGACTGTTCGGTAAAAGTGCTGCGAGTAGCGGTGCCGCGCTCGGCGCACTCGTCGGAGCCACGATTGGCGAGAAGCGAGCAAGCATCGGCCCCATCTCGGAGAAAGTAACAGACGAAGCGACTGGTATCGTTTCGTCCGACGAATAGAACTCTGACTGACGATAGGCCAACGGTGATCGACAGAACGGCCGGATAAGCCGAACACGCTCGTCACTCGAGATTACTGCATCGGCGCAAGTGAGGACCCCGTCAAACGCGCCGGTACCGGCGCTTATGGCTCCGGTTCGGCGACGCGCTCCTCGCCGTCGAAGTGCGCGGAGTTGTCCTGCGGGTCGTAGCCCAGCACCTCCTTGGCGCGCTCGATGGAGTAGTACTTTCGGTCGTTGTCGGAGATCCCGTAGACGATTTCGTACTCGTAGTCGGCCTGCAGCGCGCAGTCGTGGATGTGGGCACAGTCCCGGTAAGAAAGCCACATCGCCTGCCCGCGCTCGTAGTCGATCGGCGGGTGGCCGCGCGTGAGGTTGCCGATGCGGATGTTGCAGACGGAGAGCCCGTACTGGTCGTGGTAGTAGCGGCCCAGCACCTCGCCGGTGGCTTTCGAGACACCGTAGAGATTGCCGGGACGAGGGAGTTCTGTCCCGTCGAGGCGGTACTGGTCGTCCGGGCGATACATCTCGGGCGTGCGCTCGTCCGTTTCGAAGGAGCCGACGGCGTGGTTCGAGGACGCGAAGACGAACTTCTCGACGCCCTCGTCGACAGCGGCCTCGTACATCTTCTGGGTGCCGTCGATGTTGTTTTCGAGGACGGAGTCCCAGGGGGCTTCCGGCCGGGGATCGCCGGCCAGGTGGATGACGGCGCCGACGCCGTCCATCGCCGCGGCCACGTCGCCCTCGCTGGACACGTCCCCGACGAGGTACTCGTGGTCGGGCTCCTCGGCGGGTGGGCTGTGGAACATGAGTTTCCACTCGTAGGCGTCCTCGAGTCCCTCGAGGATGGCCGCCCCGACAGCGCCGCCAGCGCCGGTGAGCAGAACCGGGTCGTCCATTCGTATGAGACGATACGTCGCCCGCAATAGGTAGCTTGCGGTTCGCTTTTGTGTCGCCCAACCGGACCGATCGTATGGAACCCACAACCCCACAGGAGGCGTGTTTCGAAGCGGGCGTCAAGTTCGGGTCGCTGTATCACCAGTTCGCGGGGACACCGATCAGCCCGGACAGCGCCGACTCGCTCGCGGCGGCGATGGAGGAAGCTATCGAGAATCAGCCGTTCTGTGAGGCGGTCAGTGTCAGCGTCCGAGCGGATGCGCTGGAAGACGCTATCGCCGAGGGAGGTGCGGACTACACGGAACTCACCGGGCGGCTCATCGATGTGGAAATGCGTATCGAATACGAGGGCGTCACAGTCGAGACGAGCATGGCGATGGAAGACGGGTACCCGCTGATGCAGGTCGACGCAGTGCGGGAGTGAATGGCCCGAGGGCAGCCTGAATCCCTGTCACGGCCCCGAAAATTTTACCAGAGGGGGCTGTGAGACTTCCGATATGGCCCTCCACGCAGTCGACGACATAGACGATGCTATCGACGCGACGAAGTCGTTCCTGTTTCCGATCGAGAAGGGGACGTGGCTCCGAATGGCGTTTGTCGTGTTCTTCATCGGTGGCGGTGGTGTCGGACTGAACAACGTCCAGACGCTGGGTAATTTTGGCGGGAACGGCGGACCGAGCGGCCCCAGCGGCCCGGGAAGCGACTTTCAGCTGGCCGCACCGCTTGAAACTGTGATGTCCCTGCCCGGCAACCTCGCCTTGCAAGTCTCCGAGCCCGGCGTCCCGTCCGGCGCGCCGGACGAACTGCTCGCCGGGGCCGGGCTCCTCGTGTTCGCCGTTATCGGCCTATTCATCCTGTTGGCGCTCGCGTACGGCATCCTGAGCAACTTCATGGAGTTCGTGCTGACCCAGGCGCTCATCGACCGCGAGATTCACGTCCGGCGGTATTTCAACGAACACGTCGGCAACGGAATCCGGCTGTTCCTGTTCCGACTTGCCCTCGGGGTCATCTGGCTCGGCGTCGTGCTCGTAATCGGTGCAGCCGTGTTCTTCCTCGCGCTTGGTGGCGAAGCAGCGAACGTCGGAGCGTCGAGCGTTCTCGCGCTGTCGGGACTGTTCATCGCCGTGTTCGCGGTACTCGCGATAAGCTACGGGATCGTCTTCGGCTTTACCACGGTGTTCGTCGTCCCGCTGATGACGGCGGACGATGACGGCGTCCTCTCCGGCTGGTCGCGGCTCTGGGGCTCGATGAAGAGTGCGCCGAAACAGTACCTCGCCTACCTGTTTTTCTCCATCGTCCTCCAGATCGGGGTCGGCATCATCAGCGCGATTCTCGGCATCGTCGCACTGCTGGTCGTTATGATTCCGTTCGGGCTCGGTGCGTTTGCGCTGTATCTCGCCCTCCAGAATACGGCCGGCATCGTCGCGGCCGGGGTTGTCGGTCTGCTGGGGCTGCTGGTCCTGCTCGTCATCAGCGCGCTGATCCAGGTCCCGCTGACGACGTTCCTGCGGTATTACGCGATGCTCGTGCTGGGAGACATCGACGCCGACATGGACCCGATTCCTGAGGTGCGCTCGGACATCCGGGCCGAGTAACCACAATGGCTTTTCGATTTCAGGAATTCCCAGCCCGCCACGTCCTGCGGTTTCACTTTCACTTTCAGGCGGGCTTTTAATCCCTCACCGCACCAACCAGGCCGTATGAGTCAGTCAAGTCTGGACGACGACGAACTGTTCGGCGAGGCCGCAAACGAGATGCGAACGGACGTCGAGGAGTCGCTCGCGAAGGCCCGCGACGCGCTCCCCGAGGCAGATTCGGTCTGGGACGTGGAAGCCGACAACACGCTCGGCGTTCTGAACGCACTCAAGACGGCGCTCGACGTGGGCGACGCCGAGGATCACCTCCGCGACGCGAAGAAGTGGTACACGATGGGCGAACGCGCCGACGCCTTCGAGGACGCCGACGACCTCGCCGAAGAGATCGAGACCATCGCGGACCTCATCGACGACGTCGACGACGCTCGCGAGCAGGTCGGTGACCTCACAGCGACGATTCCACAGCTCCGTAGCACACTCGAAGAGTTCGAAGGCGAAGACGGGGCAGACGCGGAGGCGGACGGCGACGCCGACGCGGAAGCCGAAGCCTGAGTTCGGAACAGCCTCGTGCCGGCGACCGCTCGCCCCGCGGCCAGCGCGCCGCTCGCGTCGTCCAGTGGCACTCGTCCCGTGCGCCGATCTCTTCCGTTGTGAGCGGCTGCAGGGGCAGACTGGCGGCTGACTTCTGCTCAAACGACACTCTCCCGGAGGCGAAGGCCTGTTCTACGCTGAAAAAGGACAGCAGTCCGTCTCAGACGATGGAGTCCGGACGCGTCGAGAAGTAGTTGAACACTGCGCCGAGACCGATGCCGTAGACGACGTGAGCGATGAGCGTCAGCACCGCGTACAGCACCAGCATGAGCCCGGACTGGTCGGTGTAGAAGGCGAGCACGAACCCGGTCCACATGGCCCCCCCGAAGAACGCGCCGCTAACGGGGTCGGACTGGCCTGGGAGGTACGCCTTCAGCGAAGCGAACAGCAGCGGCCACGGGAACATCCCGCCACCGAGGAAAATGAAGAAGCCGAACAGTACCTCCGGAACATAGCCGGTCAGGCCCACGAGTTCGGTGAGAATGGCGAAGTCGTTGAGGCTGAACGCGCCCAGTGACTGGGCGATGAGGAAGACGACTGACATCATCGCTGTCCCGACCAGTCCGCCGGCAGCACCGACGACGCCGTCGGCGAGAATCCCGGCGAGGCTATCGAACTCCTCGACCTCTGTGAGTCCGTCATCGTTGATGGGCGGGTCCTCGACGCCGGGTGACGTGTCTTCCATGGTGTGTTGTAACATGCCAATAGATAAAAAAGTTCCCGCACACGTTAGGGCCAAGATGATAGTATATCAGATGTCTGTCCATAATACCTAATACATGGTGGGAAAAATCATGAAGGAAATGGTGGGAGTCGTGATAACACGTACCGCGATTGGGTTCCCCTTGCACGGCGGCGACGTGCGGGCGCCGAGCGCGGTGTTCGACCAGATCTTCGAGGTGTTCCTCCTGCTGGGAACGGCCGTCGGGGTGGTCGTCGTGGCGTACACGATGTACCACGCGCTCAAGTACCGAGACGACGGGGGCACGGACCCCTACGCTGACAAGGTCGAGCGGCCCGAGATGGGGGAGATGCCGACCGGCGGCGCGGGCGGCCGGAAGGTGTTTTACTCGTTCAGCATCAGCGCCATCATCGTCGTGTCGCTGATCGCCTGGACGTACTCGCAACTGCTGTACATCGAACAGGGTCCCGACCCGGCACAGACGGACGCGCTCGAGATAGACGTGGAGGGGTACCGCTTCGGCTGGGACTTCGTGTATCCGAACGGGCACACGACCAACACGCTCTACGTGCCACAGGACCGGGTGGTCAGGTTACAGGTGACCTCGACGGACGTGTTCCACAACTTCGGGATACCGGAGTTGCGAGTCAAGACCGACGCCGTGCCGGGCCAGTACACGTCGGCCTGGTTCACGGCCAACGAGACGGGGACCTACGCCGCCAAGTGCTACGAGCTGTGTGGCAGCGGCCACTCGCTGATGACGACGGATGTGGTTGTGATGCCACAGGACGAGTACGAGGAGTGGTACGCGGAAACCGAGGGCACCAACGAAACGAAGTCCGGCGGGAACGAAACCGGCGGCGCTGACCACCAGATCGCACCCGCCACCGCGGGGGGTGTCCCGGCATGAGCCACGACCATGAACACGGATTGCCGCCCAAGTCGTCGGTCAGCCGGTGGTTCCTCACGACCAACCACAAGGACATCGGCGTGCTGTATCTCATCACCGCGCTGTTCTTCCTGGTTTTCGGCGGCGTCCTCGCCCTGCTGTTCCGTCTCGAACTGATCTCCTCGGGCGCTGACCTGCTGGGGTCGATTGGGTACAACCAGGCGGTGTCGACCCACGGCCTGCTGATGGTGTTCTGGTTCATCTCGCCGTTCGCTTTCGGCTTCGCGAACTACGTCGTTCCACTGCAGATCGGCGCCGACGACCTCGCCTTCCCGCGGTTGAACGCCTTATCCTATTGGCTGTATCTGTTCTCGGGCATCCTGATGGGCGTCTCCTTCTTCCAGGGGACCACCTTCGCGGGCGGCTGGACGATGTACGCCCCGCTGAACACGCCGGCGTACATCCCCGGCGAGGGCCTGGGCGCGACTTCCGTCGTGCTTGCGCTCATCATGTTCACGGCGGCGGTGACGCTGGGGTCGGTGAACTTCCTGACGACGATGTACCGCATGCGCGCCGAGAACCTCCGGATGCGGGATATCCCCATCTTCTCGCTGTCCATCAACCTCACCGTCTGGATGATGCTCTTTGCCTTCGCGGCGCTGCTTGCGGCGCTGATGATACTCGCCTCCGACCACATCCTCGGGACGACCTACTTCCAGTACTCCATCGACGGGACGACGATGGCGACCGACGCGGACAACCCGGGTGCGTCGCTGCTGTGGGCGCACCTGTTCTGGTTCTTCGGCCATCCGGAGGTGTACATCGTCTTCTTCCCCGCGCTCGGCGTGATGGCCGAGTGCTTCCAGACCTTTACCGGCCGGCGGCTGGTCGGCCGCAAGTGGTTCATCATCTCGATGGTGCTGGTGGCGCTCCAGAGCTTCGTCGTCTGGATGCACCACATGTTCCTGACCGGCATCAACCTCCCAATCAAGACCATCTTCATGGCGACGACCATCGGCATCTCGCTACCCTTCGACCTGATGGTGTTCTCGCTCATCTACACGATGGCGAAAGGTCGGGTCCGGTTCACGACGCCGTTCCTGTTCTCGCTGGGCGCGCTCATCCTGTTCATCATCGGCGGCATCACCGGCGTCTTCCTCGGCGCAATCGTGCTGGACTACCAGTTCCGCGGGACCTACTGGGTCGTCGCCCACTTCCACTACGTGATGGTGGCGGGCGCGACGGCGCTGTTCGGCGGCCTCTACTACTGGTATCCCAAGATAACTGGGAAGATGTACAACGAGACGCTGGGGAAGATACAGTTCGGCGTCTACTTCCTCGGGTTCAATCTGCTGTACTTCCCGATGTTCATCGCCTGGGAGACGCCGCGGCGGGTGTTCGTCTACCCCGACGGCCTCCAGATCTGGCACTCGATGGCGACCGTCGGCGGATTCATCCTCGGCGCGAGCTTCCTCCTCATGTTCTACAACCTTTTCGTGAGCCTCTGGCGCGGGGAGGACGTCGGCCCCAACCCCTGGGAGTACGCCACCTCCGCCGAGTGGGCCGTCTCCTCGCCGCCGCCGCTGGAGAACTTCCCCGGGGTGCCGAGCTACGCCACCGGGAAACTGGAGTTCCTCGACGAGGAGGCGGTCACCGAACGGACCGAGAGCGCGCCCGGCGGGGCGGCCCACGGCCACGCGGCGACCGACGGCGGGACCGCGACGGACGGCGGCGCGGTGACAGCGAGGGCCGCGGCGACGGCCACCGCGATGGAGCCGGCCCACGAGGTCGGGGGCGAGGAACACGCCAGCCACGCCAGCTTCTGGCCGTTCCTCGTCAGCCTCGGCGGGTTCATCGCGTTCCTCGGGCTCTCTGGCGTGCGGACGGGGAGCGTGTTCTACCTGTCGATGGCGGCCGTCGGCGGAGTGGCAACGTTCGGATCGCTCGTCGGGATGACCCGCGAGCCGTTCCACGCGCCGGAGATGGCCATCGCCGAACGGTGGCCCTTCGAGCGCGTCGAGAAGATGAAACTCGGGATGTGGACGTTCCTCGCCAGCGACATCGTCCTGTTCGGGGCCTTCATCGGCTCCTACGCCTTCGTCCGGGTCGCGTACGGCTGGACGGCCTGGCACCACGACCTCATCCCGGCCGAACACGTGACGATGCCCGGCCTTATCAACACGTACCTGTTGCTCACGTCGAGTTTCCTCGTCGTGCTCGCGATGGTCGCCGCAGAGCGCGAGAGCAAGCGCGGGACCGTCGCCGCGCTGGTCGGGACGTTCGCGCTCGGGGTCGGCTTCCTCATCAACAAGGGTATCGAGTGGAACCACCTGTTCCACATCAGCACGGAGACGTTCCCGAACGGCTGGGGCCTCTCGACGAACATCGCGTCGTCGACGTTCTACCTGACGACGGGGCTCCACGGCGCTCACGTCACCATCGGGCTCATCATCTGTGCGTACATGACTGTCAGGGCCTGGAACGGGGCCTACCAGGGCGACGACAGGGCCATCGAGTACTTCGGTCTGTACTGGCACTTCGTCGACATCGTCTGGCTGTTCCTGTTCCCGCTGTTTTACATCCTCTAGAACAATGGACTGGAAAGGCTACACCGTGATATACGTCGTGTTGTTCGTGTTCGCGACCGCGCAGGCCGTCGTCGAGTTCGCCGGCCTCGTCGACAGCGCCTACTGGGCCGCCTTCGCGCTCATCATGGTGCTGTCGGTGATCAAGGCCGTCGGCGTCGCCGCGTACTACCAGCACCTCCGCTGGGAACCCCGCGCCGTCACGTACCTCGTCCTCGGCGGGACTGTCGCTGCACTCGCACTGACCGGCGCGGCGGCGTACTCGATACTGTGACCGGCCAAGCAACCTGAAAATCAGGCCAGCAACTGGAAGCTAATCGCGATGAGGAAGAGCACGCCGGCGACGGTCGCGGACTCCGCGACGGCCAGCGAGCGGGGGTGCCCCCGTCGGGTCGCCGACAGGTAGACGCCAAACAGGAGGTAGCCACAGAGGCCCGCCCCGCCGACGACAGCGACCGCCAGCCCGGCTATCGACTGGGTCTCGACGGGGCCGGAGATGGACGCGACGACGCCGATCAGGAGGCCGACGACCAGCACCCCGAACGCGGCGACCCAGACCATTGGCTGGTCGGCGTACGTCTCGAACCGACTCTCGCGGTCGCCCGCCGGGGACCGGCCGCCCGTCGACGCCCCCGGACTATACTGGTACCAGCCGCGCCCGCGGACCATCCATGCTACCACCGCCATCACTAACACGCCCATTAATGCCGTGCTAGCGAGGTACGTGGTTGCCATGTGATAGCATTACAACACAATGCGTAATAATCGTTTGTGCCCAGCCGACTGGGAATCGGTGTTTTCACCGCTTCAGTCATCAGCAACTACTGATCACTGACGGTTCGAACATTGCGTTCTCACCGTTTCAGTCATCAGCATCCGTCCGCGCCCGTCGCTGAATCGCCCGCTCGACGAACTCCTCGGGGAGTTCGTCGATTTCGCCGGCCTGGACCGCCCAGAGGTTAGCATAGAGGCCGTCAGCTGCGAGCAGGTCGTCGTGGGTCCCCCGTTCGACGATACGGCCGTCCTCGACGACGAGAATCGTGTCGGCGTCTTTCACCGTCGAGAGGCGGTGGGCGATGGCGAACGTGGTCCGGTCGGCGGTCAGGTCGTCCAGCGACCGCTGGATGAGCATCTCCGTCTCCGTGTCCACGTCGCTGGTCGCCTCGTCGAGAATAAGGATATCCGGGTCCTTCAGAATCGCGCGCGCGATGGCGATTCGCTGGCGCTGGCCGCCCGAGAGCTTGACGCCGCGTTCGCCGACCATCGTGTCGTAGCCGTCGGGGAGGTTGCGGACGAACTGGTCGGCTTCGGCGGCCTTCGCGGCGGCGACGATTTCCTCGTCGGTCGCGTCGAACGTCCCGTAGGCGATGTTCTCGCGGACGGTGCCGTAGAACAGGAACGTCTCCTGACTGACGTAGCCGATGGCGCGACGGATGCTCTGGATCTGGACGTCCCGGACGTCCTGGCCGTCGATGCGGACCGCGCCGGAGTCCACGTCGTACATCCGGAGCAAGAGCTTCAAGACGGTAGATTTCCCCGCGCCGGTCGGGCCGACGAGGGCGACCGTCTCGCCGCCGTCGGCCTCGAAGGAGATGTCCGAGAGCACCGGCTCGTCGTCGCTGTCGTAGCTGAAGGACACGTCGTCATACTCGACGCGACCTTCGGCCACATCGAGCGGCGGGGCATCCTCGGCCTCTTCGAGGCGGCCGGGCGTGTCCATCAGCCCGAATACGCGCTCCGCGGAGGCGTAGGCCCGCTGGTACATGTTGATGATCTGCCCGAACTGGGCCATCGGCCAGACGAACCGTTGGGTGTAGATGATGAACGCTACGAACTGCCCGCGAGAGAGGCTCGCTGTCAGCGGTCCGGGTGCCTGCCCGGTGACCATCAGCCCGCCGACGATGAACGTGACGACGAAGCCGATGCCAGAGACCAGTCGGAGGCCGGGGAAGAAGGTGATGCGCGTCTCGATGGCGTCCCAGTTGGCGTCGAGGTAGCCTTCGGAGGTATCCTCGACCCGGTCGGCTTCGTAGGGCTCTGTGTTAGCGGTCTTGATGATCTGGATGCCGCTGAGGTTGTTTTCCAGTCTGGAGTTGAGCTTGCCGACCGTCGACCGCACCTCGGCGTATTTGGGCTGGATTATGTCGATAAACCGCTTCGTGAACACGGCGATAATCGGGACCGGAAGCAGGGCGACCAGCGCTAGCTGCCAGTTCATGTAGAACAGGTACGTGGCGATGCCGACGACCATGATTATCATCCGGGAGGCGGAGTTGAGGCCGTCGTTGAGGAACTTCTCCAGCCGGTTCACGTCGTTCGACAGCACCGACATCATCTCGCCGGTCTGCTTGTCGGCGAAGAAATCCATGTTCAGCCGCTGCATCGTCTCGTAGGTGTCCGTCCGGACGGCGTGCTGGACGTGCTGGGCGAACTTGTTCCAGCCCCAGTTCCGGCTCCAGTGGAAGACGGCCCCGATACCGAACGACGCTGCGATGATGCCGGCCGTGAGCCAGAGCTGTTGGCCTTGCCCGCTGGGAATCCAGGTGTCCGGGACCAGAAAGAGACCGTATTCGGCCTCCCGCAGAAAGATGGCGTCGATAGCCAGCGCCAGGAGGATGGGCGGCAGCAGATCCAGCATCCGAGCGACGATGGAACTGAACAGCCCGACGACGAACGCTCCCCACTGCTCCCGGCCGTAGCCAGTAAACAGTCGGAGCATCGGTCGGTCGACGCGTTCCCTGGCGTCTTCGAACACGTCGTCGTCCGAACCCGCGTCGAAATCCATTGTCGAATCCAAGGGTTGAGCCCGCAAAAGGCCGTCGGGCTACGTGGCTTCGGTCGGGAGTTCGACCCGGTCGCCGACCTCGACGCCGGTCCGATTGGTCCATCCGCGGTTCACTTCGAGAACGTACTTGCCCCGCCCCTCGTAGCCCGTCAGGCCGCTCTCGCTGGTCCCCTCCGGCGGGAGGGGCGCGTGGTGGATGGTGGTGATGGTGCCGTTGGCGTCGATGAAGATGATGTCGAGCGGAAACGACATGTTCCGCATGACGTAGGTGTGCTGGCCCGCCTCGTCGTGGACGAACAGCATTCCCTCGTTGGGTGCGAGCGATTCGGTCTCGCTCAGTCCGACGTACCGCTGATTGAACGTCTGTGCGATGCGGACCTCGACCGTGCCCAGCGGTTCCCCGGCCTCTTTTTCACGCACCGCGACGGTCGTCCCCGGCGTCGAAGCCTCCGTCGTGGGCTGTGTCGTGGTCGGCGTCGCTACGTCCGACCCCTCCCGGACCGTCACTGTGCCCTCCTCGTACTCGCCGGTCCCAAGCACCTCGACCCAGAGCCCGGTCTGGAGGACCACAGCGGCGGCGACGAGGAGGCCGACGAGTCCGAGGACAACTACGGCAGGGCGCTGCATACTCCGTGTGAGGGGCAGGCTGTGGGTAATACTGTCGGTGCCCACTGTCGACCGAGAGAGAAAGCGTTATTCCTGCCGATGGAAAACGGTGGGATACGGGTCCGTGGTCTAGTTGGTTATGACGTGGCCTTTACAAGGCCGAGGCCGGTGGTTCGAATCCGCCCGGACCCATCCTGCGACGAACAGACGTGAGGAGCGGATGGTCCCTGCGGATTCGAACCCTGGAAGACGAACGTAGTGAGCCTTCCTTCGGTTCGAATCCGCCGTGAGAGCACTGCTCTCCCGAGCCCTCGTTCGCTTCGCTCACGAGGACACTCGGACCCATCCTGCGGCGAGCGATGTAAAGAGCGGATTGCCCCTGTGGATTCGATTCCGGCCAGCACAACATCGTGACCCAAATATCAGGGCTTCTATCTCGATTGATAGTCGCCCGTAATCCATATATTCGGAGTAGTGGTAGTGAATGGCATGATAGATGGCTCGACGTGTCCGGCCTGCAGCGGAGACGTCTCGACGACCAATGGCACTGAGTACGAATGCGACGACTGTGGCGAGACGTTCGACAGCGCGGACCTATTTCTCCCGTGATCGGCAGTCGAACCTCCCGGCCGATGCCATAGAACCTGCGCCCGCTTTCGAAATGCTTTTTTCCACCCTCGTCATCGCTTGGAGTGCACGCCGCCTTAGCTCAGACTGGGAGAGCACTCGACTGAAGATCGAGCTGTCCCCGGTTCAAATCCGGGAGGCGGCATCCCGATTTTACTCGATTTCCATTCGAGAGTGTGACGTACTCGACCGAAGATCGAGCTGTCCCCGTTCCCGCAAGCGAAGCGAGCGGGAAGTCGAGAGACGAGCGTAGCGAGTCTCTCGGAAGTTCATAATCCGTGAGGCGGTATTTTGTTCTCGACCGCGAACGCCTGAGCAAGCGGTGCACGTTGAATCGCGTTACGGCAGGCGGCCTGAAATCAAGCACCTGAGAGAGCCAGTTAGCGGCTGAAGCTAGGGTTACCCGTCGCCGACCTTCTCCGTGACGCGGAAGCCTTCGGGCGGGTCGAGGATGCCGGCGACAGTACCCATCGAGTGGACGACAGTGATGAGCGGGGCAAGCGGGGCGGCCAGCAGCCACTCGGTCTTGTCCGGGCCGTAGTACTGAACGCCGCGAAGATACCAGAAGAACGTCAGCAGCCCCAGCGTAACCGAGGCAAGCGTAAACAGGCCACTAGAGCCAACGCCGACGCCGAGAACCGACAGCGGGACGACGATGAGCGTGACAATCGGCGAGAGCGCCCACGCGTAGTTCCGAACACGAGTGACTAGCTGGTAGCCCACAGGCAGATCTGTCGATGCTTCGAGGTTGCCGGCGGCCCAGCGGCGGCGTTGCTGAGTGATTTCGGTCAGCGACGGCGGGGCTTCGTTGCGGCAGGTGGCCGTCGCGAGCTCGAACGAGAAGTCCTCCAGTCGCTGGGCGGCCGCCCAGACGAACGCGGTGTCCTCGACGATAGTTTCGCGGTTCCAGGTCACTTCGTCCTCGACGGACTGCCTCACGGCGATGCCCCCGCCCCATGCGAACAGCGGGATAGAGAGGCGGGCGAAGGCGCGCTGTTCGACCTGGACGCCCATCCGGTAGACGTCGGCGAGATAGGACAGCACCGAACCAGTGCGGCGGGGCTCCTCGCGGAGTTGGACGATATCCGCGTCGGGCAGCCCCTCGAAGGACGCGACGTGGCTGTCTTCGTCGAGATACAGCACGAACTCCCGGTCGTTGTCGAGCGTGCGGCGGGCCCACTCGATGGCGCGACCCTTGCGGACCGCCGTACAGTCGAACCCGTCGGGAACGGCGTGGACGGTTGCGCCGTCGACGTCGATGTCAGTCTCGGCGATGACGCGGACGTCGTCGAACGTCGCGGGCAGTGAGTCCACGGTCGCCTGCACGACGTCTGCGGCGTCGACAGTGAGGATACGGACCTGGATGTCGTCGCCGCCGTGGACGGGGGTCGGCGGTTCATAGCCGGCACCGATGACGTAGGTAAGCACGAGCCAGACGAGCGCGGACGTGGCAAACAGGACTGTCGTTCCCCAGAGGAGGAGTTCGAACGCGCTGTGCCAGTCGACGAGGCCGAGTGTCAGCGACGGCGTGAGAACGGCCACGGCCGTGAGGAGCAGGACCGCCCCGACCCCGGAGAGCGTGATGCGTTCGGCTTTCATTGTGGTTCGATCCAGTGCCCCACGCCACTTCATGCAGGAACACCGTCAGCCCGTCTTACCGCCGTTTTTGGCCGAATTAATCCGATTTACACGGCATTGGGATCGGTTTCAATTGCAGGCGGCCGCCGGAACAGGTAATTCCGTGGCGACGAGTGCATGGGTATGACAGAGGAGTCAGCACACGAGCAGATGGAGCGCCACGCGGCGCTGACCGACGAACTCGCGGACCTCAGTGCGGAGCGGGACACCGTCACGGCGTCAGTACAGGACCGTCTTGCCGACGCGGTTTCGGAGGCGATAGCAGAAGCGGGCGCGGACGTCGGGAATCGCGGGCAGTCCAAAGACGGTAAGCGGTTCCGGTTCGAGGCGCGACTCGACCGGGCGGCGCTGGTGGCGGCGGTGACGGAAGCGCTGCCGGACGGGTTCGTCGTCTCCCACGTCAACGAGGACGGGACGCTAAGCGTGGACTGGACCGGCGACAGCACCACGCCGTCGAAGCGGGAACACGGGGCCATCCTGAAGGCAATCATCGCAGAGGAAACGGAGACGGACAGCGACGGCTTCATTGAGTCTGTACCCAGCCGAGACCGCGTTCTGGCGCGGGCAGTGGAACTGGGCGTCGACGAGGGTGACGCGGCAGACCGCCTCAGTCGGCTGGCGACGCTGGATGTGGTGGACATCACCGACGAGGGGGTCTACCCCGACGAGAACTTCTCACGGTACTAGCGAGCCAGAGCGGATGCCGGCCGACGGCAAGCGGCAGGGACACGGGTGGCCGGCGTCGGCGTGACCGACGTTTATTACTTGATCCGGCCTGTGGTGTCAGACGAAATGGCAGTATTATCGACAGAAGACGAGGGGAAGTTCCTCATGGACGCACAGGGAGAGCAGATCGGTATCGTGACTGAGGTCGATCCGAAGGGACAGGTCGCGTACGTCGAACCAGACCCGGACCTCACCGAAGCCTGGGTGCAAGGACTCGGGTTCGGTGACGCCGACGAAGACGACCTCGAGGTCGCCGCCGACGCTATCGGAACGATAACTGACAGCGAACTGCGTGTGATTGCAGATCTGTAGGCACACCCACTGTGACACAGCACTCGCGGCGTTCAGCGTGGCCACTACTGGCCGAGAAAACCCAAACCGTACCGGACGGGCAGACAGCGGTGGAGACAGCCACTCAGGCATCGGGATCGGGGTGCTCACCCACCGCGAGCGTCCACCACTTGACGAACTGCGTCCGTTCGTAGAGATCGAGAAGCCGCGCCGACGCATCCGACTCGGAGATGCTCGCGAGCATCAACGGCGACCCGAGCGTCTGTTTCTCGACGATATCGAACGGTCCGGATACGAGGGCGGTGACGGCGTCCGCCGAGAGATGGCCGTATATGTCGGTGTCTTCCTCCAGCAGCCCCAGTTGGAACGCGGCCCCTTTGGTGAGCTTCCGGTACAGCCCCGGCGTCCCTTCGAGCAGGGCGACGCGGCCGCCGGGGCGGAGCACGCGGGCGGCTTCCCGGAGAATGTCACGGCGGTCCGCGGGCGGGACGTGATGGAGAAACCGACGGCCGATGAGGGCGTCGAAGGAATCGTCTGCGAACGGGAGCGTTCGGGCGTCACCGGCCAGCGCCGGCTTGCGGACGGTTTCGGCATTCGACGGCCAGCCTTCCAGCCCGATATCGGCGCGGGGATGCATGTGCTGGCCGAACGCGAGTTCGAGCGTCCGGCCGGCCGGGAGCTGCTCGGCGATGAGTTCGTCGTGTCGTTCGTAGATGCGGTTCAACAGCGGGTGGTTCCGGACGTTCCGCGGCCGCTCGACGATTGCGCCGTCCTGAACGTCCCAGGTCGCTTCGGACATGTTACGGCCTCACAGCACGCAGTCGATGGCGGTCGCACGAGACTATAGAGGCGGTAAGCAGGACTATACAGCGAGTGAGAAATCAACAGCGGCTGATTAATATCCAGATAGCGGATTGCTAAGGTCTACTCACGGAACATCTGTTTAAAATCGGCAGACAAGCGACCGGGAGAGAAGAGCTTATTCGATATCGATCCGGTGGGAGTCGTCGGCAGCGTCACCCGCACGCGGTAGCGTTATTTCGAGAACGCCGTTGTGGTAGCTGGCGGTGATGTCGTCGTCCACGACCGGCTCTGGAACAGCGACCCGTTCAGCGACCCGTCGGCTGTGTCGGCGAGCGCCGTCGCTGGTCTCCGCAGCGACCGTGGTCTCGCCCTGGATGCTGAGGACGCCGTCCTCGAAGCGAACGACGAGGTCGTCCCGTTCGAAGCCAGGGAGGTCGACCATCACGGCGTACCCGTCGTCGGTCTCGTCGACGTGGAGGTTCGTGTCGATGCCGTGCCGGCGGTGGCCGCTCCGGCGTGCGTCCGTGGCCGGTCGGTTGGCGCGGAGTCCCGGACTGTCGTCCATCCGGCGTCTCGAATCGTCACCCATCCGGCGGCCCAAACTGTCGTCTGTCCAGCGGCTTTGGCTGTCGTCCATCATTGTCCGTCGCGTCTGTGCGAAGAGTCGGAGCATCGTCTCGAACGGATCGGTGCTGTGTGTCATAATCACCTTATATAGGCTAGTATTGATATTAACAGTTTCGTAATACGTGCTATCACGGGGAGACAGAAACGCCGTGCCTGTGGCAGCCGTTCGACCGGGTCAACAGTGCGTGATGGGATACCGTAGCGGAACTGTTTTGACAGGCGTACAGCTAGAACAGCCACAGCAAACCGCCGAGTGCCCGGTCCGTCGGTGGCCGGGCGACTGGAAACGAGACACACCATGGCAACCGATTCCGGCACCCGGATAGACCCTTCGGCTGACGAGGTATCGAACTACGACTACCAGAACGACACCGTCGCTCGGTCGGGCCTCGTCGACGACCTGCAGGCGCGCATCGACGGCGAGGTCCGGTTCGACGAGTACTCGCGGCAGTTGTACGCGACCGACGCCAGCCTCTACGAGGTGCTGCCAATCGGCGTCGTCTATCCGCGGTCAACCGATGACGTAGCCGCGGTCATGTCCTACTGTGCCCAGCGAGAGATTCCGGTTCTTCCCCGCGGCGGCGGGACGAGCCTCGCCGGCCAGACTGTCAACGAGGCCGTCGTACTGGATTTCTCGCGGTACATGAACGAACTCGTCGAGACTCGGCCGGACGACCGGCGGGCACGGGCGCAGCCGGGCATCAAGCTCGGCGACCTGAACGGGGAACTGGCCGACCACGGGCTGAAGTTCGCTCCAGACCCCGCGTGGGGCGACAAGAGCGTGCTCGGGGGCGCTATCGGCAACAACTCCACCGGGGCCCACTCCCTGCAGTACGGCAAGACCGACGCCTACATCGAGGAGTGCGAGGTCGTCCTCGCGGACGGCACTGTCACGACTTTCGGCGAACTTACCCGTGAGGAACTCCGCGACCGGGCGGACCCCGACGGTAACCTCGAAGCCCAGATTTACGCCGAAATTGAGCGGATACTCGCCGAGGAAGGCGAGGAAATCGAGAGCCACTACCCGGACCTGAAGCGCAACGTCTCGGGGTACAACCTCGACTGGGTCCTCGAAGACGCGCAGGACGGAACCGTCAACGTCGCCTCACTGCTGGCCGGCAGCGAGGGGACCCTCGCCATCGTCACCGAAGCCGAGATCTCGCTGGAGCCGATTCCCGAGACCAAGTCGATGGCCCTGCTCGCCTACGAGGGGCTCATCGAGGCGATGGAGGACGTGGCGGACATCCTCGAACACGACCCGGCGGCCGTCGAGGTGCTCGACGACGTGCTTATCGACCTGGCCCGGGACACCGCCGAATTCGAGGACGTGGTCGGCATGTTGCCCGAGGGGACCCGCACGGTCCTCATCGTAGAGTTCTACGCCGACGACGCGGAGACCGGCCGGCGGAAGGTCGCAGACCTGCTGGCGGACCGAACGAACGGCGTCGACCCCGCCGCTGACCCGACTGCGGGCCGGACCGTCGTCGACGCGCCGGTGCGGGCGTTCGACGCCATGGAGGCCCACGACGAGGCGAAACGGGAAAAATTCTGGAAGATGCGCAAGTCCGGCCTCCCGATACTGCTCTCGCGGACGACCGACGAGAAACACGGCTCGTTCATCGAGGACACCGCCATCCCGCCGGCGAATCTCCCGGAGTACGTCGCCGAATTCCAGGAGATCCTCGAAGAACACGACACCTTCGCCTCCTTCTACGCCCACGCCGGCCCCGGCGTGCTCCACATCCGCCCGCTGATCAACACCAAGTCGGTCGAGGGCGTCGAGACCATGGAGTCCATCGCCGACGCGGTGACCGACCTCGTGGTGAAATACGGGGGCAGCGTCTCGGGCGAACACGGCGACGGCCGCGCCCGCACGCAGTGGAACGAGAAGCTCTACGGCCCGGACCTCTGGGAGACGTTCCGGGAGCTCAAGTCCGCGTTCGACCCCGACTGGCTGCTCAACCCCGGCCAGGTCGTCGGCGTCGACGCCGCCGCTGTCGAGTCCGGCGAGAAACCCGAGCGGGCGCGCACGGTCGACATGACCGAGAACCTCCGATTCGACCCGGCGTACGAGTTCGACGCTGGCTTCGACCCCGCGCTGGAGTGGGACAACGACAACGGGATGCAGGGGATGGTCGAACTCTGTCACGGCTGTGGCGGCTGTCGCGGCCCGCAGGAGACCACCGGCGGCGTGATGTGTCCGACCTACCGCGCGTCCGAGGAGGAGATGACGACGACCCGCGGCCGGGCCAACATGCTCCGACAGGCCATGAGCGGCGACCTGCCGGACGATCCCACCGACGAGGAGTTCATGCACGAGGTGCTGGACCTCTGTATCGGCTGCAAGGGGTGTGCGAAGGACTGCCCGAGCGAGGTCGACATGGCGAAGCTCAAAGCCGAGGTGACACACGCCTACCACCAGGAACACGGCTCCAGTGTCCGAGACAGAATCTTCGCCAACGTCGACGCGCTGGCGGGACTGGGCAGCGCCTTTGCGCCGCTGTCGAACCTCGCGACGAAGGTGCCGGGTGCTCGAACGGTGCTGGAGAAGGCGGTCGGTATCGCGCCCGAGCGGACGCTGCCGAGCTTCCGGCGGACGACGCTGCAGGACTGGTTCGACGAGCGCGGTCCGCAAGTCCCGGCGGACGAAGCCGAGCGGCAAGCCCTGCTGTTCCCCGACACGTACACGAACTACAGCCACCCCGAAGTCGGGAAGGCCGCCGTTCGCGTGCTCGAAGCCGCGGGCGTCCACGTCCAGCTAGCCAACCGGACCGACAGCGGGCGACCGGCCCACTCGAAGGGGTTTCTGGACAAGTCCCGTGCGACAGCGCGAGATAACGTCGACGCGCTCGTTCCCGCAGTCGAGGAGGGCTGGGACGTGGTGCTGGTCGAACCCTCTGATGCCGTGATGTTCCAGTCGGACTACCTGGACCTGCTCTCCGGCGAGGACGTGGAGACGCTCGCGGCCAACGCCTACGGCGTCTGTGAGTACCTCGACACCTTCCGGCTGGACGAGGGGGCCGACTGGGACACGGCGGGCGAGACGCTGACCTACCACGGCCACTGCCACCAGAAGGCGACGAAGAAGGACCACCACGCCGTGGGCGTCCTCCGGCGGGCCGGTTACGACGTCGACCCGCTGGACTCGGGCTGCTGTGGCATGGCCGGCTCCTTCGGCTACGAGGCCGAGCACTTCTCGATGAGCAAGGCCATCGGCTCGATCCTGTTCGACCAGATCGGGGAGAGCCGCGGCGATACCGTCGTCGCGCCCGGCGCGTCCTGTCGCACGCAACTGGACGACTGGGACGAAAGCGACGGCGAACCGCCCCATCCGGTGGAGAAACTCGACGCGGCACTGGCCTGAGCTGGGCCTCGGTCAGCTTACCGGTCCGCAGCGAACCGCCGGAGGCTCCGGAGCGGACTGAAGCCGACTTTCGAGTGTGACTCGACGGCGAACCCGCGACGGTCCCCCAGCCCGGTGAGCGCGTCCGCGAGCGCAGGGACGTCGACGGGCGCGTGGACGCGGTAGGCGTACGGCGGCCCCGCGGTCACGTCGACGGCCACCTTCGGGCGGCCGACGGACCGGCCGTCGTACAGCCTGACGCGTTCCACGTCGTCGTAGTCGACGGTGTGGGACCGTTCCGCGAACTCGACGAGGCCTGACAGCCCCGCGGCGCGGAACCGTTCGACCGCCGCCTCAGCCACGTCGTGGGTCTTCCCGCGGGCGATGCCGAACACGGGTGTCAGGTAGTGGTACTCCGGGATGACCAGGCGGTCGTCGGTGAACAGCAGGTCGGCCATCCGCAGGGGGAAAGCCCCGCCCATGACGAGGTGGACGTGGACGTGGACTGAGGGGGCAGGTGCAGGGGCGGGAGAGTCGTCCGTGCTCACGACCGGTCACCCCCGGTGGCCGCCATCGCCCGATTACAGAACAGGAGCCCGCCCGCGGCGAACAGCAGTCCCGCGAGCGTCCCGGTGAGCGTCAGCCACAGGCCGGCGACTACGCCGGCGAAGCCGGCCAGCAGCAGCCCCGGACTGGCGACCCGCCCGTCGGCCGCGAGCCACAGTTCGCTGGCGTAGGTCAGGGCCATCACGCCGAGAACGAGGGCGGCCCCGAACGCTCGCAGCCCCGACGACGACAGTGCCGTTCGCAGTCCGACGATGGCTACGAGGCCGCCGCCGTACACCCACCAGCGACGCGTCGCGAGCGCTTCGGGAGAGATACTGCCAGTCATACTAATCGAGGAGACCGCTGGCTTCGTCCGCCTCGTCGAGGGGCTGGTCGGTGTCGCGTTTCCCGCGTATCGACTCGACTATTACGACCATCTGGACAACGACGAGGACGGCAAACAGCAGGTAGCCGCCGGTCCCGCTGTCGACGACGTTGGCGGCCGTGTCGAACGCCTCGAAGCCCGCGAGACGCGACAGCCAGTCGCCGATGAGGAGGACGCTGAAGTAGCCGAAGAACGCGGTCGCCCACCACTGGGTCGCCACGCGGAACCACCCTGGTTGCGTGTGCTCGGGTAGGCGTCTGGTGTTGACCACGAGTAACAGCGCCGTGTAGGGCCACATCATCACCCCGGACATCGCCGCCGCGATGACCAGCAGGCCGAAAGGCTGTTCGATGGGGATGGGGGAGGCGAGAATGAGGATGCCCCAGAGGACGAACACGGTCAGGAGCGTCCAGAAGATGCGGGGGAGACTCCACCCCACCTCGCGCCCGTACAGTTCGTAGACGACGTCGGCGCTGTTGCGGACGAACGACTCGACGATGGCGTACTCGGTGGTCAGCAGGGCCAAAAACAGCGTCGCGAAGATGAGCGCCCCGCCGATAACCCCCACCTGCGGGACGATGACCTCGGCCCACATCACCACGCCGTCGTTGACCGTCCCGTGGGCGAACTCGGCAGCCAGCGCCATCATCATCGTCGCCACGACGAGCAGGCCGACCACGAAGGTGAGGAAATGTTCGAGCTGGGCGAGGCGCCACCACCCGGCCCAGCGGCGGAGGTTCGTCACCGTCGGCGGGAACGTGAAGCCGTCCCGCTGGACCGGTTCTGGGTCGTCGCCGACGATTGGGTTCTTGATGCGACCCTGATAGCGCCCCATCGCGTACCCCTTCTCCCGTATCCAGAGGCTCTGTGAGAGGTTCAGGTAGCCGCCCGCACCGGCGTAGGCTAGGCCGCCGAGGAAGATGGCTATCTCGCTGCCCGGCGGGATGGTGCCGACGCTGACGATGCCGGTGGGGACGTTCAGCAGTTCGGCGAGCGAGCCAAACGCGACGAACAGCGTCACCGCGAGCAGTGCGGCGATGGAGACCAGGACGATCTGGATGCGCTCCACGACGTTGTACATCAGGGGCGTCAGCTGGTAGGTGAGCCAGATGAGCATCATGATTACGATGCCGAGCAGTCGCCAGGCGACCAGGTCGACCACCGGAAGGTGGAACGTTAGCTGTTCCATCCCGAGCCCGATAGCACCGACTTTGGCCGCGCTCGCGGCCCATCCCGGCCAGCCGAGGCTGACGAACCCGAGCAGCAGGAAGAAGGCCGGCCAGAAGCGGTGGAGTCGCTCGTAGGCGCGAAACACTGACTCGCCGGTGGCGAGCGTCCAGCGCTGTATCTCGGTGTTGATGAAGAACTGCGTCAGGACGCCGAAAAAGAACGCCCAGTACAGCGCCCAGCCGTGCTGGGCGATGAGCACCGGCCAGAACAGCGTCTCGCCGCTGCCGAGCGACGCGCCGAGCATGATGGCACTCGGTCCGACGACCTGCTTGAGTTTCGGGACGCGCGGCAGGTCGAGCACGCGATAGCCGCCCTCGTCGCGTCCCCGGTCGGGGTAGTGGTCGGACTCCGGCGCGATGTCGAGGTTGTCGTACGCCGTCGGCATGTAGGAACTGTCGCGGTACTCGCGACCCTCGACGGGGTCGGTGTACACGTCTCTCTCCCTGACGCTACGCTCCTCGTCTGTCATCGGTCCGACTCACCCGGGCAGCGCGGTGCGGCTGACAGCACTGTCACCAACTGAGACGCGTTGGCAAATAAAGGGACTACCCGCCGAGGAAGTGCCAGATGTGCCCGCGCTCTTTGGGCGGGTCCACGCCGGGCAGTTCCGCCAGGGCGGGCTGGATGGCGTTCCACCACCCCTCCGCCGTCTCGTACTCCGCGGGGTTGTCGGGGAAGACGTCCTGCAGGAAGTCCGACTTCTTCGCCTCGGGGTGTTCCTGGAGGTACTCGTAGGACGCCAGCAGCGCCTGCTGTCTGGCCTTGAGCGTCTTGCCCGTCCCCGGCAGGTCGACGCTCTCGACGAGCGCCCGAACGGACTCGTCCGCGTCGCGGTCGCGTGCCACTCCGTCGGCGTCCCGAATCGGAATCCACCAGACTCGACTCCGGGACCCGACCTTCCGCGTCTCCAGCGCGCCGTCTTCGACCAGTTCGTTGAGTTTGTTGTGGGCCGTTCGGCGCGAACAGTCGACGGCCTCCATGACGTCTGTGGCCGTCAGCGGCCGGGCGAGATCCTCCCGCGCCTCGAAGACGTCGAGGACGGCGCTCAGCGGAACGCGTCCTGACTGGGGGCCAGCGCCAGAGCGGTCGTGCCCTGAGGGCATTGGCGGACCTACAGCGAGGATAGGCAAAAGAGTTGCCGTGAGCGACAGATGTTGCCCTCCCAGCATCCCCACGAATCCGCGACGGGCTCATACGAATGAACCCGTTTGGACACCACCCATTCATTCGAATGTATCTCTTCTTCAAACGTGTATAGCTAGGGAAAATACGTGTGGAACAGAAATACTATTCGGTCGATAAGCGACTGTATCCGGGTTTGAGGGCCTCAAGTCGAGTTTTCTCGCGGCCCCGTTTGTTTCTCTACCGAATTCTCCGGATGGTTTCGGGAGTAGTGTAAACGTATTCGATATAGTACCCTTTTCGCAGTATATCCCTCAATAGCGTTTTTGGATGGGTATTTCGTCTGTCTAGCTACTAACCTATGATATACGAACAAATTAATAATTATTTTCTCCCCCAAATTATAAGTCATTTCGATATTAGCCTAGATTCATGCCAGACTCGGACGGCAGTAACAGGCAGGCACGAATCGGGCGCCGAACATATCTCAAGAGCGCGGGCGTCGCGGCGCTCGTCGGACTCGCCGGCTGTAGCGGGGACGGCGGCGACGGGGGCGGTGACGGCGGCGGTGGCGACGGCGGCGATGGTGAAACTGACAGTGGCGGTGACGGCGGCGATGGTGGAACCACGGACAGCGGTGGTAGTGGTGGTGGCACGATCACACTCGGCGCGCTCAATCCCTTCAGCGGTGGGCTCGGATGGATCGGTGGAAACGCCCGGCGCGGTTATAACACGGCATTGCACCAGATCAACGACAACAGCGATGGCGTCCTCGACGGGATGACGATCGAGATAAACGAACAGGACAGCCAGACGAACCCGCAGGAAGCCCTCAGCGGCTTCGAGACGCTCGCGGCCAACGACGACATCCCGGGGATCGTCGGCCCGTCCAGTTCAACGGTGCCGAACCTCGTCCAGCCGGTTCAGGACGCGGAGATTCCGTTGATCACGATCATGGCCGGAACGATCCAGCTCGACGACGTCGGCGGCGAGTGGTTCTGGCGGAACGTCCCGAGCGACGCCATCGGTGGTCGCGCGGCCGCACGATACAGTTACGAAGAGCTGGGCCACGAGACCATGGCGCTGGCGTTCAAGGACGACCGCGGCTCGCAGAGCTTCTCGCTCGCAGTCGGGGAGTTCTTCGAGAACCTCGGCGGCGAGGTCGTCAACGAGACCCCGCTCGCGCTCGAAACAGACTCCTATCGGAGCGAGATTCAGACGCTGATCGACGCGGACCCGGACATCGTCCAGATGACGGCCGGAACCGAGATCAGCTCCCTGTTCATCAACAACTACACTGAACTCGGTGCGGGGGAGGAGTTCAACCTCACCCTTTCGAACGACGTCCTCACTGCGGATTTCATCGAGACGGTCGGCGCAGACGTCATCGAGGGAATGGTCGGTCAGGCACCCGCACCGGGGCCGTCCTACGAGCAGTTTGCGGAGGCCCACCAGGAAGTGACCGACAGCGCCCCCGGAACGTTCGGTGCGAACGCGTACGACGCGGTCAACCAGTTCGCTCTCGCGTGGGAAGCACACGGCGCTGTCGAGCGCCAAGCGATCCCGGAGCAGCTCACGAACATCTCCAACCCGCCGGGAACGAAGGTGTCGACGTTCGCCGAAGGGAAAGAGGAACTGGCGAACGGTAATGACATCAACTACCACGGCGCAGGTAACCCGCAGGACTTCGACGACAACGGGAACGTCCTCGGTCCGTTCCAGGCACTGCAGGCCGTGGACGGCGAATGGACGCCACAGATCACCTACTCCGCCGAGGAACTGGCCGAGTGAGTTCGGTCGGCAGCAGGGGCGACGCCGCGCCACGGGACGTGGCCAGTCTCGGGGATAGAGGTCCCACGCAGGCGGGCAAATGTCCCCGTTGCCCCGCGTGCCGGCGGCTGACGGTCGGTCAGGCCGGAATCGGCGGGCACACCGAAAATCATGATTAATAAACTCAGATAATATGGAACGTCTATCACAGTACGGGAAGCCAGAGGCAGTTGAGAGGGTTCCGGGTATCAGCACCGAACCACGGGTGACCAGTACGAAACTACGGAGCGTGGCTTCGAGTACAGCAAGCAGAATGGGTACAGACAGACGCGAACGGACGGAGGCCGCATAGTATGGCCGTATCGTTCTCCCTCGTCATGGTTACGCTGATCATCATCGGGATCTACGCGATCCTGGCGATCGGGATGAACATGCACTGGGGGGATACGGGCCTATTGAACTTCGCCCACGCCGGCTTCTTTGCGGTGGGGGCGTACACGTCGGCGATTCTGACGACGCCGGTCGGTGACGCTGGGTTGCTCGCCAGCCGAACTGTGGGATTCGACTTCCCTATCGTCGTCGGGATGATGGCCGCCCCGATTACGGCTGGACTGTTCGGGCTCCTTCTCGGCATCACGAGCATCCGGCTGGAAGGGGACTACCTCGCAATCGTCACGCTCGCCGGAGCGGAGACGGCGCGGCTGATAATCTCGAACGAGGCGTGGCTCACGAGCGGGGAACAGACGCTGAAGAACATCCCCCGGCCGCTCGACGGGAGCCTGCCCGCGGTCCTTCCCTACGACGTGTTCTACTTCGGGCTCGTCGTCCTCGTGTTGCTCGGGAGTTACGCGCTGTTCAGACACTTCGCGAACTCGCCGTTCGGCCGCGTCCTCCACGCGATACGCGAAGACGAGGACGTCCCGAAGGCGCTGGGGAAAGACACGGGCCGGTTCAAGCTCAAGTCCTTCGCGCTCGGCGCTGCCATCGCCGGACTGGGCGGCTCGCTGTGGGCGCACTACGTCTACGCGATACAGCCGACCATGTTCCTGCCCAATCTCACGTTCTCGATCTGGGCGATGGTCATCATCGGCGGGGCCGGGAGCTACTTCGGCGCGATCGCCGGTGCCGTCATCGTCACGGGAATCCGACAGATAACCCGGTTCCTGCCGGGAGACATCCCGCTCGGGAACGAGCTGCCGTACCTCCGTCTCATCGTCATCGGCGTGCTTCTCATCGGCGTCCTGTACTACCGGCCGTACGGGATGTTCGGCGACAAGGAACGGTCGCTCGCCGGCATGAGCGGAGGGGGTGAGTGACCATGGTCATCGATCCGCAGTTCATCTGGAACGGGATAGTGGTCGGTAGTCTGATCGCGCTCGCCGCACTGGGGCTGACGCTCCTGTTCGGACTACTGAACTTCATCAACATCGCCTACGGCGATTACATGGCGTTTGGCGCGTACTTCGCGCTCGCGGCAAACGTCGGGTTAGGCCTCCCAATCGTCGTCTCGGTACTGATCGGTGCGGTCGGAGGCGGCATACTCGCAGTCACCGTCCACAAATTCATCTTCAGCAAGTTCATGGATCGCGACCCGATCGTGTTGTTGGTCGTCTCGATTGGGATGGCCTTCATCCTCAGAAACGTGATACGGATCTTCTGGTCCACGGACCCGCAGTACTACGCCGTTCCGGTCGAAGAGGGGCCGTCCTTCCTCGGCGTCACGTTCCTGCCGGAACAGGTGGCCATCATCGCGATGAGCCTCGTCGTGCTCGGCCTCCTGTTCCTGCTGCTTCACCGAACCCGTATCGGGATCGCGATGCGGGCGGCATCTGACGACACCGACCTCGCACGGCTTCGCGGGATCGACACCAAGCGGCTGGTGATCTATATCTCACTGGTCGGCGGCGTCATCGCCGCGTTCGCGGGCATCATGCTCGGACTGGATTCGAACCTCCGGCCGAACATGGGCTTTATCGCCCTCATCCCGATTTTCGCCGCGGTGATTCTCGGCGGAATCGGTGACCCGACTGGGGCCGTCATCGGCGGCTACGTCATCGGGATCGGTCAGGAAGTGAGTGTGGCCTTCATCCCCTCGGAGTACAAGCCCGTTGTGGGTCTCGTCCTGTTGATCATCGGATTGCTCACTCGACCAGACGGACTGTTCGGAGAGGCCACACGATGAGCGGCGGTGAGCCCATTCTCGAGACCGACAACGTCACGAAGAGTTTCGGCGGCCTCGTCGCCGTCGACAACGTCTCCGTCTCACTCAAGCAAGGAGAGATAACTGGCCTCATCGGGCCAAACGGCGCCGGAAAGAGTACGCTGTTCAATCTGGTTAGCGGCTTTCTCGACCCTGATGATGGGACGGTAACTCTCAAGGGCGAAGACGTGACCGAACTCCGGCCCGACGAGCGCGCTGAGCGGGGGCTGATTCGGACCTTCCAGATCACCCGGGAGCTGTCCGGGATGACCGTCATGAACAACATGTTGCTTGCAGCACAGGACAACCCCGGCGAGCGGATTATCCCGCTTTTGACCCAACTCGAAGCGGTCAGGGCGAACGAGGACGAGCAGCGCGAGCGCGCTGAGGACCTGCTCAAGTACCTCGAACTCTGGGACCTGCGCGACGAGTACGCGGGCAACCTCTCGGGTGGGCAGCGGAAGCTCCTCGAACTCGGCCGGTCGCTGATGTCCGACCCCGACGTGCTGCTTCTGGACGAGCCGATGGCCGGCGTCAACCCGGATCTCACCGACCATCTCCTTGATCGGATCATGGAACTGCGGGACGAGGAGAACAGAACGTTCCTGATCGTCGAACACGACATCGATACGATTATGTCCATCTCCGATACCGTCATCGGGATGCACAACGGGCAAGTCCTCGTTCAGGGGGAACCGGAGGTCGTCCAACAGGACGAGCGATTGCTCGAAGCCTACCTCGGAGGGAAAGTATGACGCTGCTCGAAGTCTCCGGTCTCGAGAGCGGTTACGGCGACCTGATGATCGTCCACGATGTCGACCTTGAAGTTGCGAGCGATGAGATGGTGTCGATCATCGGGCCGAACGGAGCCGGGAAGTCGACGTTCCTGAAGAGCATCGTCGGACTACTCAACATCAAGTCCGGATCGGTGAGGCTCGACGGGAAAGACATCACCGGGCTCCCCCCGGAGGAGGTGATCTACGAGGGGATCTGTCACGTTCCACAGACGGACAACATATTCCCTAACCTGACCGTCCTCGAAAACCTCAAAATGGGTGCGTGGGCGCTCGAGGACAGCGACCTCGACGCCGACTTCAACGAGCGCGTCCAGCAGGTTTACGACCGGTTCCCCGTCCTCGAGGAGCGGCCGGACCAGACGGCCGGCACGCTCTCGGGCGGCCAACAGCAGATGGTGGCCATGGGTGCGGCACTGATGCTCGATCCGGACCTGCTGATCCTCGACGAGCCCTCGGCCGGCCTCGCGCCCCAGCTCGTCGACGATGTCTTCGAGAAGATCGTCGACATCAACGAATCGGGGACTGCGATCCTCATGGTCGAACAGAACGCCCGGCGGGCGCTCCGGGAGTCCGACCGTGGCGTCGTCCTCGACCAGGGCGAAAACCGGTTCGAGGGAACCGCCGAGTCGCTGCTCGACAGCGACGAGGTCGCCGAGCTCTACCTGGGCACGCAGTAGCGGCCCTAGCCGGACGGCGTTTCCTCGGGCCGGCGAGCCGCTTGCACGATACCGACGGTCTGGCCGACCAGCGCAAGCGCGATGCCGGCGAGCAGCGCGGATTCTGCCGCCGGGAACAGCGCGACGGCGTAGACCGCCGCACCAAGAACGCTCAGCGCCGCCCCAGCCGTGTACGCCCGCTGGTCTGCCGGAACGCGCTTGCCGGTGTAGTAGAGGCCCACGCCCGGAACGACCATCCACCCAAGTATCGTCGTTGTCAGGAACGGGTCCCGGAGCGGGGAGTAGCGTAAGCCGATGATGCCGCCGACGGTCAGCAGGAGTCCGACGAGCAGAATGTCGCGCCAGACCCGGAGGACACCTGACTCCATCTCGTCCCACGAGAGGGCAGCGAAGGCAGCGATAAGGACGGCAGCGACGACGTGGAAGACCAGAACCGTCCGGTCAGTGACCGCATCGAGATGGGCCAGTCCCACGAGCAGCCACGCGAGCGGGACGAGCGCGGCCGGACCCTGAGCACGCAAGCGAGGGAACATACCCCTCACTGTGCCCCCCACAATCAAGAAACGTCGGTCGTGCGGATCGGTGTCATGCCCGCGGGAGTTCGACGACGAAATGTGCGCCGTCGAGGTCGGTGTCGGGGAAGGCCGTGTCGGGTTTACTGGCGGTGTCGGCGAGGTAGATGCCGCCGCCGAAGCTCGTAACGAGCGTCTCGACGAGATGGAGCCCGCCGCCGTGCGTGTCGCCCGCTCGCGGGTCAAAAATGCTGTCGCGCCGGTCGTCGGGAATCCCCGGTCCGTCGTCGATCACGTGAGTCTCGATGATGTCGCCGGTCTCGCGAATCGCGACGAACACCGACGGGTGGTCGTGCCCGTCTGCCGCCGCCTGAGTCGTGTCCGGCGGCCGCGCCTCGCCCTGCAACGCGGACCCGTCTGTCGCGGTCCCTTCGGCGGAGAATTCGGCTGCCGGCGTCCCATGTTCGATGGCGTTTTCGAGGAGGTTTCGGAGAACCGGGCGAGCGGCCTCGTTGGCATAGGCCATCGCGCTGTCCGGGGCCTGAAGCTCAATAGCGACCGTGTGTGTTTGCTCGATTCGCTGTATCACCGTCTCGGCGATTGCGACGATGTCGGTCGGTTCGAAGGCCGGATCGGAACCGAGCGTCTCTGCGACGGCCCCGGCGTTGTCGACCAGGGTATCGAGTTCGGTTACCTGCTCATGGATCGCGTCCGCCGCCGTCTGTGCGACCTCGGAGTCGGCGTTGCGCTGGATGATCGTCGCACGGCCGTCGATGACGACCAGACCGTTCGCGATATCGTGTCGGAGCAGGTCGTTGACGAACGACAGCGTGCTCGCGGTTCGGGTCGCACGGCTGGCGTCCTGACGGGCTCGAACCGCGAGCGTGCCCGCGACGAGACCCGTGACAGCGCCCGTATCCATCGCCAACAGGGTGACGAACACCGGTTCGGCGATTGTCCGCCCTTCTATCATACGGATGAAGACACTCAAGCCGATGATAGCCCCGACTGCGACGCTGCCGACAACGCTCCAGACGAAAACTGTCCATACCTGCTCCCCCGGTGTCGACGACGAGACGAGCCGATAGCTGCCATACACCAGTACCAGTGGGAGCAGTCCGTCGAGGGCCAGTGCGAGTGCGGGGCCGCCAAGCTGCCCGATGCGCCGTGTCTCGATACCGAGGTGCCAGAAAACAGCCGAACCTGTGAGAGCAAGACCGAAGCCAGCGAGCAGCCACGGCGCGAGACGGGCCCGCACGCCACGGTACATAATTATATATCAGTTTCACGCGTCTAATTCTATTTGGTTAGTGAGACGGTAAGACCGGATGTGGTACAAGGCGTCTACAGCCGGATGGGAGATCCGGCGACGCAATGTGGCATGACAGTATTACACACCCCATAATCGCAAGACTGCAGTCGGTTCTCTCTGTTTCCTACCAGAGCATCGTACCGACACTGTTATCCGTGGTGCTGGCATCTCTTTGGTTGCAATGGCGAAAGGAACGGTTGATTTCTTCAACGACACTGGCGGTTACGGTTTCATCGACACTGAGGACGCGGACGAAGACGTCTTCTTCCACATGGAAGACATCGGCGGCCCGGACCTCGAGGAAGGACAGGAGCTCGAATTTGACATCGAGCAGGCGGACAAGGGTCCGCGCGCCAACAACGTCACACGGCTCTAACAATGGCGGAAGGCACTGTCGACTTCTTCAACGACACTGGTGGTTACGGCTTCATCGAAACCGACGATGCGGACGAAGACGTCTTCTTCCACATGGAAGACGTCGGCGGCCCTGACCTCGAAGAGGGGCAGGAAGTCGAGTTCGACATCGAGCAGGCGGACAAGGGTCCGCGTGCGACCAACCTCACGCGACTGTAAGACGGGTTCTGTCTACAGTCTAGCACTATAATCACTTGTCAGCGGTCACGGTGTACCGTAGCGTACACGGCAGTGTCGCTGGCACGCACATAACTCACGACGAGCGACGGCGCTCGTCGAGACACGTCACTGTTCGACCAGTGGCGACGCCGCCCGGTAGACGATCTCCATCGGCAACCCCGCCGCATCTCGCGGCGGCTCGGGCGGCAGCGTGTACAACTCCCCGTCGCCCGGTTGCGCCGTATACGCGAGGGCGACGGCGTCCAGTACGTCGTCGACAGCCACCGCCGTGCCACCAGTCGCTTCGGCGGCTTTCTGGACCGTCGGGGCGGCGTCGCGGTCGTAGTGGGCCAGAACCCGCATCCGCTCGGCGTATCCCCCGGCGGTGCGCTTCGAGTAGCTAAGCGGCTCGCCGCCGAAGGCCCTGAAACAGACCTCCGGGTGAGATTCCCGGATGGCCGCGGCAGCCTCGGGCAGTTCCTGCAGGAGTTCGTCGACCCGAGCAAGGCTGTCGCTACGTGCGAACGCCTGCTCGGAGAGTTCGTGTCCAGTCTTACGCCTGTGGACGCGGTTGGCCGTCGAGTAGCGCTGTTTTCGGGTCGCTTCTCGCACCGGCGGTGTGCGGATCGTCGCGCTGCGCTCACCGAGGACTGACCGGGCGAGTTCGTCACACCGGCGGTCCGGCTCGCCGGATTCCACGAGTCCGATCGGGACGCCCACGAGTATCCTGCGGGCGCGCTCGTCGTAGGCTGACCAACACTCGCCGATACTGTCGAACACCGACGCGTGGTCGAAGCCGTCGCCGGTGAACGCGACGGCGACCCAGGACTCGTCGCTCCGGTCGACACCGACGTACAGCGGTTCAGCCATTATTGCTACTCGTTTGGATGGGCGCAAAAGTGTATCCCGAGGTGTTCGTTGTCCAACCGGTCCAGCACCCGAGCTATCGGCCGAGGCGCTGAGTGCCCCGACGGCTGGTCCTTACGACCGGCCGAACTTCGTGAGGTCCTTGAGCGGTACCAACCGGTGTTCCATCGCCGGCTTCGTGTAGCCGGCCGACTCCTCGGACACACCGCTAGTGAACACCTGTACCTTCTGCTGGAGGACGTGGGGAACGCCGTCGGTGTCGCGGATGATCTCAACCGAACGCCACGCGTCGTCTTCCATGAATCAGAGCCACACGCTGCTGCCACCTGTCTTTTTCCCCGCTAGTCCGGGCCGACGAAGACGGTCCGGAGCCGCGCACCACAGTCCGGACAGCACAGCGTCTGCCAGCGGTCGGTGTCGAGGTCGCCGATGGTCTCCCGACGGATCGCCTCGTCGGCGGAGACTGACCGGCCGCAGGTGTCACACTCCTCAGTCATACAGTGGAGTTGGCGGGCCAGAGACAAAACCCGCGCGCCCACAGGCATTTAGCCGGCGCGAGCATCGGGACGGATATGGATGGCGTCGTACTCGCTGCCGGCGAAGGGACGAGGATGCGACCGCTCACTGCGGACAAGCCGAAGGGACTTGTCGAGGTGGCCGGAAAACCGCTGCTGACACACTGTTTCGACGCGCTGCTGTCCGTCGGCGTCGACCGCCTGGTCGTCGTCATCGGCTACCGCGGCGACGATATCGTGTCCCGCTACGGCGACCAGTATCGAGACGCGCCGATAGCGTACGTCCGGCAGGACGAGCAGTTGGGGCTCGCCCACGCGCTCGAACGGGCCCGCACCGCCGTCGACGGGACCTTCGTCGTGCTGAACGGCGACAACGTCTGCCGGGCGAACCTGGACGACGCAGTCGACCGCCACCGCGAAACTGACGCCAGCGCGACGCTGCTCGTCGAGGACGTGTCGCGGGCCGAAGCCAGGACGACCGGCGTCGTCACGACGGACGACGAGGGGCGGGTGACCGGTCTCGTCGAGAAACCGTCGGACCCGCCGTCGACGCTCGTCACGCGGGGCTTTTTCGTCTTTGAACCGGCCATCGGCCACGCCTGCGCGCTGACGTTACCCTCCGAACGGGGTGAATACGAACTCCCCGACGCAATCGACCTGTTGCTGAGCGCCGACCACCGCGTCGAGGCGGTCGAACTCGACGGGTGGTGTCACAACGTCAACGAACCGAGCGACATCGACGCGGTCGAGGAACGACTCGGCTGACGGCATCGACCGCTGCCAAGCGACGCAGCGAACGGACGCGGCGACAGAACACCGAAGGGGCTCCACCCCAATACAGGTGTATGACAGCCGTTCGGCCGCTGGTGCTCGTCGCGCTCGCCGTTCTCGTCTCACTGGCGGGCTGTGGGGCGTTTTTCGGCGGCGGCGACTCGGCAGGGTCGGAAGCGACGATAACGCCCGCCGACGTGCCGACGGACGAGACGCGAGCAGTCGAAACGACAGGCGAGGGGAGCTATTGGGGCAACGTCTCCGTCGACGCCAACAGGTCGGCGGTAACACAGCCGCGGGTGCTCGAACTGCGGCCGAACTGCGAGCGCCCGCCGGGACTTGTCGTCCACATCCAGGTGCTGGCGCTCCAGAACAACGATCCGGCGACGAACGAGGGCATCAACACGACCTGGCAGTTCGCGGCCCCGTCGAACCGGGACCTGACTGGGCCGTACTCGAACTTCGTCCGGACTATCGAAAGTGGGTTCGAGCCGCTCCTGAACGCGACGGGCGTGCGGTACGGGCCGCTGGACCGCGACGGCGACACCGCGTCACAGCCGGTGACGGTCGTCAATGGGAACGGGACGACGTCGAGCTACCGGTGGACGGTCAGAAAACAAGACGAACCACCCTATGAGGGCTGCTGGATGACGGCAGGTGTCGCGCCGGCCTAGCCCTCCATCCCGCTGAACGAGAGGCCGCCCTCGATGTAGCGCTGGGCGAACAGGTACGCCAGCATGATCGGCGAGGCGAAGGTGAGCGCGAACGCCGAGAAGCGCGCCCACGGGATGGAGTACTCGTCGACCATCGCGTACAGGCCGACCGGCAGCGTGTAGTTCTCCGTCCCCAGCAGCGTCTGGGCGACGACGAACTCCGTCCACCCGGTGAGGAAGACGAAGATGAACACCGTCGCCAGCCCGGCAGTCGACATCGGGATGATGACCTCGGTAACGACCCGCCACGGCGGCGCGCCATCGACGACGGCGGCCTCCTCGTAGGAGACCGGGATGCCGTCCATGTAGGTCTTCAGCAGCCACGTGTTGAACGGCACGGCAGTCGCCGCGTAGTACACCGCGAGCGCCAGCTTGCTGTCGTTGATGCCGAACTGGACGTACAGCGCGTACATCCCGATGAGTAAGGCGACCCCGAGGCCGCCACCGACCTGCGTCATCAGGACGTAGAGGAACAGGATCTTCCGGCGGAAGAGGAACTTTCGCCGCGAGAGCGCATAGGCCGCCGGAATGATGAGCGACATGGCGATGAGCACGGTCGGAATCGCCACCATGAGGCTGTTCCAGAGGAAGCGCTTGAACTCCGACGGGCGGTCGACGCCGTAGTCAGAGGCGTCCAGAATCTCGATACCCGGCGTCTGGAACACGAAGGCGAGGTCGGTGAACGGGATCGCGGCGGAGATCGAGTACGACGGCACGATGAGGTCGCCGATAACCCAGATGAACGGTTTGACCGTCGGGTTCGAGGGCAGCAACGAGAAGCTCTCGGAGGTGTACAGCGAGCTGCCGGAGCCGGAGAGGGCCGCCATCAGAATCCAGTAGATCGGAAAGAGGAGTGCCAGCACCACCACCGTCGCCGCGATAGTCGAGAGAATGACTTTCAGGACTTCGGACGCGGGCAGTTCGCCCCGACGGACCGCCTGTACGGTGTAGGACCACTTCCGTACCGTCCGTGCGGGCATCGTCGCGAACGTCTTGATGTCGTCGCCGAGCTTCCGAGCGATTGCACCGAGCAGCATCAGTCGTTCACCCCATCGGCGAGTTTGCCCTTCTTGACGTTGAGCCACATGAACGCGCCGATGAACACGAGCGCGATGATGCTGATGGCCGCACCGCGGCCGTACTGCTGGAACGACAGCGCCTCGCGGTAGCCGTAGACGACGATGAGTTCGTTCGCCCGTGCCGGACCGCCCTGGTTGAACACGAACGGGATGAGGAACTGCTGGAACGACGCCGCAGAGGTCAGAATAGACGCGAACAGCACGGGGCGTTTAATCGAGGGGAGCGTGATGTGGGCGAAGCGTGCGAGAAAGCCCGCGCCGTCGACGACGGCCGCCTCGTGGAGTTCCTCGGGCACGTCCTGTAGTGCGCTGACGGTGATGATGACCATGAACGGGTACGCCAGCCACGCCTCCGTGACGTTGTACGCGACGAAGGCGGTCCAGCGGCCCGACAGCCACGCGACCGAACTCGCGCCGAACGCGGTCAGCAGCTGGTTCATCAGCCCGAACTCGGCGGAGCTGAAGATGCCGCGCCACACCGTGATGGTGAAAATCGGCGGCAGCCCCATCGGGAAGATGATGAGCGACCGCAGGACGCGCTTGCCGCGGACGAGGTCGCTGGTCACGATAAGCGCGATAGCCAGGCTCGCCCCGATCTTGAGCGTGACGCTCGTGGCGACGAACAGCCAGGTGACGCCGAAGGAGTTCCAGAACTGGCCGTCGGTCAGCACGTCGGCGTAGTTCTCCAGGCCGACGAACAGCGCGTCGCCGAACGTGAGCACGGCGACGACGCCCTCGCCGGCGAACAGGTTCGCCGGCTCTGCGTTGGTGAAGGAGATGCCCAGCAGATAGAGGACCGGGAACAGCATGAACGCCGAGAACACGAACAGCCCCGGGAGCACTAGCAGTAACGACGCGTCGTCCCGCGTCAGAAACGGGACCGACTCGATGCGGTCCGCCGCCCGTGAAACCGTACTCATGGGCGTTTCTCACTCCCAGTTGCTGCGGATTTCCTCGGCGGCGGTCGTCAGTGCGCCTTCGGCGGTCGCGTCGCCGTTGAACGCCTCGATGAGGGCGTTCTCAAGCGGCGACCACACTTTGTTCATGCGCGGGTCGGTCGGCATCGGGACCCCCTGGCTGACGGTCTGGGAGTACGTCTGGACGTGGTCGGGGAGTTCGTCGCTGCCGACGAGGCTGTCGAGCACCGGGATCGCGCCCTGCTCCTCGGCGAGGCGCGTGGCGTGGTCCTCGTTGGTGGCGAACCACTCGACGAAGTTCCGGGCGGCCGTGGCGTCGGCCCCGCCCTCGCTCATCGCGTCCGCGAAGTACCACATCGAGATGCCGGTGTACGGCGTCACCTCGCCGCCGTCGATCTCGGGGAACGTCGCCACCTCGTAGTTCACGTCGTTCTGGTTCAGCGTCGCCAGGTACCACGGCCCGTTGACCGCGAAGGCGGCGTTTCCCTCCGAGAACGTCGCGGCCTGGGGTTCGTAGGTCGGGTCGTCGGGCATGTACGGGCGGAGGGTGTCGAGGGCAAACTGGAGGCCCTCGATGGCTTCGTCGGCATCCAGCCCGAGCGCCGGGTCCTGCTCCGGGTCGAAGTAGTAGCCGCCGAAGGCCTGGATCCAGCCGCTCGTGAAGTACGGATTGAACGGCGCGGCGAGCCCGTACTGGCTGCTGCTCGGGTCGTGGTATTCCTCCATTGCCGCCACCATGTCGTCGACGGTCTCAGGCGCTTCGTCGACGATATCGGCGTTGTAGATGAGCGTCACCGTCTCCGCCGAGTGCGGGAGGCCGACGACGGCGTCGTCGAACTGGACGGCAGAGGCTGCGGCGTCGGTGAACTGGTCGAGACTCACGGAGAGTTCGTCGGACTGGTCGACGACGAACTCCCGCTGGTAGTAGTCGCCGACCCAGTCGTGCGCCCACTCGAAGATCTCCGGCCCCTGCCCGGCCGGAATCGCGCTCGTGGTCTTCTTTTCCATGTTGGAGATGTCCGATCCCTCGACGCCGAACTCCGTCTCGCTCGCGAACGTCTCCATCGCGTCCTCGCGTGCAGGGATCTCGGAATCCTGAAGCTGGTACCACGCCGTCGCGGTCCCGCCGGACTGCTGACTCCCGCCGCTTGCCCCATCGCCCGAGCCGTCGCCGGAAGCCGTTTCGCCGTCCGAGCCGCCACTGCCCTGCTCTTGCACACTACAGCCAGCAAGGGCTGTAGCCGCCCCGACACCGCCGATCCGTTTGAGCACCGTCCGTCGTTCCATTGTCATAGATAGATATTGGATGAAATAGTCCTTCATAACTTAAATCATTCGGAAATAGAAGGAGACAATGATGATAGATTCCGAGAAACGGCGCGAATTCGCCTCGCTGTGTGTCGGTTTCAACAGATCGGATAGAGGAGAATAAACGAAGTAATATCTTTTCTAAATTTCAACCAGAAGCGTAACACTCACAGTACCGACCCCGTACCGTAGGCGTATGCACCACCCAGGACCGCCGCGGTTCGTCACCATCGGCGAAGCGGTCGAACTGGCCCCGCGCCAGCCCGATCCGGATATGACCGTCGAGTGGCGGCTGATCGACCGGCCGGCTGCGAGCACGGCGACGCTCGGCGACGGCCCGGTCTGCGATCTCGAACCGGACGTTCCGGGGACCTACCGGGCCGAGTTAACCGCACCGGACGGCACACACGAACAGGTCGTCAGAGCGTTTCCGGCAGTCACCGAGACGACCCGATTCAGCGTCACGGCGGAGGACTTCGACCGCGACGGCGATACCGGCGACCTCGACGACCGCGCCATCGTCATCGGGAAGTTCAATGACTTCACGATGGGGAGACACTGGGCCGAGCGCGACGGCGACGAGTGGGTCATCGAGACCGAACTCCCACCGGGGACCCACCACGCGATCTTCAGCTTCGACGGCTCCTTCGAGTCGACCGCAACCGACGAGGTTACCGTGAACGGACCCGGTCGCCCGCGGGTCGAACTCACCGGTGAGACGGAAGACCGGGACCTCGTCGTATCGGCGGACGCCCGCGCGGCCCCGTCGGGGAGCGAACCGGAAGTCGAGTTCTATCTCGACGGCCGCGACGCGCTGGACGAGTCCGCGATAACTGTCGACGGCGACGAACTCCGGGTCCCACGCGAAGGCCTGCCCGAGTCAGCCCGGATTCACGCGGTCGCCGTCGCCGAGCGCCACAGCGTCGCGGACACGCTGGTCGTGGAGTGCAGCGACGGGAACGGAAACGCGACCGCAGACGACGGAGTGCCCGTCACACGGCCGGCCGACCCGCCGGCCTGGGCCGGCGACGCCACCATCTACGAGATATTCGTCCGGCCGTTCGCCGGCGAGACCGTCGACACGACCTTCGAGGCCATCGAACGGCGGGTCCCCTACATCGAGTCGCTGGGCGTCGATGTGGTGTGGCTCACCCCCATTCAGGCGAGTCCGACCCGACACGGCTACCACATCACGGACTTCTTCGACACCGCTGAGGATCTGGGGACCCGCCGGGAGTTCGAGTCGCTGGTCGACCGGCTCCACGAAGCCGGGATCCGGGTCGTCTTCGACCTGGTAATAAACCACAGCTCGCGGGACCATCCGGCGTTCCAACTTCACCGGGCCGGCGTCCCCGAGTACGCCGACTACTACGAGCGGATTCCGGTGTCACAGGACGTCTCCGACATCGACTGGGCGGGCGAGGACGCGCCGGGCCACTACTTCAACTGGACGCGGATCCCGAACCTCAACTACGACTCGCTCGAGGTCCGGCGCTGGATGCTCGACGTGGTCGACGAGTGGCGCGACGTGGTCGACGGGTTCCGCTGTGACGTTGCCTGGGGCGTGCCACACGGGTTCTGGAAGGAGGTCCGGGAGCGGGTGAAAGCTGACGACCCCGAGTTCCTACTGCTCGACGAGACGGTCCCGCGCGACGCCGCATTCGCCGAAAACGAGTTCGACGTGCATTACGACACGGACCTGTTCGACACGCTCCGCGACATCGGGACCGGCGAGGAACCGGCGTCGGCGCTGTTCGAGGCACTCGACGCGACGGCCGAGCACGGCTACCCCGACCGCACGGCGCATATGCGGTACGTCGACAACCACGACGAAGACCGCTACCTCGGTGAGTGCGGCGTTGCGCCGCTGCGGGCGGCCGTCGGAGCCACGTTCACGCTCCCCGGGACGCCCATGGTATACGCCGGCCAGGAACGGGGCGTCGAGCAACAGCGCGGGACGATGCGCTGGCACGACGGCGACAACGCACTGACCGACTTCCACCGGCGACTGGTCGCGCTGCGAGCGGACCACGCCGCACTGCGTGCGCCCGGGGTACGTCCGGTTCCTCACACCGTCGAATCGGGCGATGCGAACAGAGTCGTCGCTTACGAGCGCACCGACGGCGATGAGACACTGTTGATCGTCCTCCACTTCGGCGAGGGGACCGCGACAGTCTCGCCCGAAACCCCGATTGGGGGCACCGATCTTCTCAGTGGCGATCAGGTCGGAAGCGACGGAACGGTCGAAGTCGGAGACATCGTCGTGGTACCAGCGGTGATCGACAGCTAAGCCGACTGGCCTCGCGGAGGTCCCAGTTCATCTGCGGCGACGCTAGAACTTCTATGAAAAATCCCATCAAACTTATTAGCGATGGGTGTGAGACTCCGTGTAATGGCGAGTCTCGAACTAGACGGTCTCCGCAAGGAGTTCGACGGTGGCTCTATCGTGGCGGTCGACGACGTCGACCTGTCCATCGACGACGGGGAGTTCGTAACGGTGGTCGGCCCGTCGGGGTGTGGGAAATCGACTACGCTGCGGATGATTGCCGGACTTGAGCGGCCGACGAGCGGCCGAATCCGCATCGGCGACGAGGACGTGACGGACGTTCACGCCCGCAAGCGCGACGTGGCGATGGTGTTCCAGAACTACGCGCTGTACCCGCACAAGTCTATCCGGCAGAACATGGCGTTTGGCCTCCGGATGAGCACGGACCTCTCAAAGAAGGAACGGCAGGAGCGAGTCACCGAGACGGCCGAGATGATGGGTATCGGCGACTTGCTCGATGACACGCCGGACCAGCTCTCCGGCGGCCAGAAACAGCGGGTCGCGCTCGGGCGCGCCATCGTCCGCGAGCCGGACGTGTTCCTCTTCGACGAGCCGCTGTCGAACCTCGATGCGAAGCTCCGGACGACGATGCGGACGGAGATCCAGCGCCTGCAGGAGGAACTCGGCATCACGGCCGTCTACGTCACCCACGACCAGGAAGAAGCAATGACGATGGGCGACCGCATCGTCATCCTCAACGACGGGAAACTCCAGCAGGCCGGCCGTCCGAAAACGGTGTACGAGAACCCGACGAACCAGTTCGTCGGCGGCTTCGTCGGCTCGCCCTCGATGAACTTCCTCGACGTGACCGCGGAGCCGTTCGGCGACGGCGTGCAGCTCACCGGCGCGAACGACGACTTCGCCTATGACCTCACGGGCGGCCGCGTCAGTGCCTTCGGCAATATCCAGCGCGGCTCGTACGTGCTTGGCGTCCGGCCGGAACACGTCTCCGTCAGCGACGGCGGCGACCAAAGCGCCGTCCCGGCGACGGTCGACGTGCTCGAACCCATCGGCAGCGACAATTACCTCTATCTCGATCTGGGCGAGTCGGAGACCGGGTTCGAGGGCGACGGCGCGCCGGATTTCATCGCCAGGGTAAGTACTGACGTGGAGCCGGCCATCGGCGACCGCGTGCAGGTGTCGTTCGACGAATCCGCCGTTCATCTGTTCGACACGGAGACCGGCGAGGCGGTCACGGCCGGCGAGGACGCGCCCGTCGCAGCACCGCAGTAGGACGATAGTCAGTGATCCGCGTCCGGACGTAGTCGCTGTTTTCGACCAGTTATAGAGTCCCTACGGCTATCCGCTACGTTTTCGAACGTCAAGCAGCGCGGTCCGCGTAAAGAGATTCCCGCGGAGGGTCGTGCGGATTGTTGTAGATTATTTCCGGATAGCTCCGACACCGGGATCGGAGCAGACCGGTAAATCGCTCCAATAATCCGTATCAGTGCCTCAGCAGTTTACTCGCGCGCGCTCAGCGGCTCGGCAGTGAGCTCCCCGGCGTCAGCGAGGTGGGCGACAGTTGCCAGCCGGAGCGCGTGGGGCCAGCCGAGCGGCGTGCCACAGTCCGGCGTCCCGTCGTCGAACAGTTGCTCGGGGAGGTAGCCGCTGGACTGGACGAGCGAGCCACCGGGAAGGATCTCGCCCAGCAGGTCCCGGGAACGGGCGTAGGCCGCCGCCGCTCGGCTGTCCTCAGCGTCATGCAGGAGCGCACCCAGTTGAGCGGCACTGTTCGCCCCCCACGCCGTCGAGACAGTCCAGATTTTCTCGCGGTCTTGCGAGCCGCGCCGCCAGTCGTCGCCCTCGAAGCGGATGAGACCGCGGATGTCGCCGGTGTCCCGTTCCAGCCCGTCGAGTGTCGTTTCGACGTGGGTGCAGAGCCGTTCGCGGGTCTCTACGGGTAAATCGATGGTCTCGGCGGCGACACGACAGGCGGCGGGGAGGGCCAGCGTCGCGGAGTCCAGTCGGTCGTCGATGGTCCCGTCGTGTTCGCGAAGGGCGTAGCGGTCACCGGTCCACAGCGCGTCCAGCGAGGACAGCACTATTTTGGCCTGTGACCGTGCGTGGTCCCGGAGCGTGGCACAGACGGGTGCGCGGGCGACGGCTGCGTAGGCGTGCAGGAAGGTCGCGGCGGTGTGCGTGAACCGACCCTGCATGTTCTCCCAGGCGTTCTGGCAGGCGATGGGGAGGCCGTCGTTGGCCAGCGTGTCGTCGATGCTTTCGACAGCGCGCCCGAGCGTGGCTTCGATGCACTCCGGGTCGGCCGGCTCGCCGGTCCGGAGATACGTCGCGAGGAAGGTGGTGACGCTCGCGGTCTGGTCGGCCTGGTAATCGGCGTCCGAACCGCTTTCGAGCCGGGCGTTCGCCCAGCCCGGCGCGAGCGTCTCGTCGCCGGGCCAGACCCGGTGGGGCCAGCTGCCGTCCGGTCGCTGTGTGCGACAGTAGAACGCGGCGGAACGCTGGTGCCACGGCGATAATCCGAGGTCGAACGTCCCGTCAGCTTCGAGCAGGAACGCCGATATCTCGGCGTCGTCGCGGAACCACGTGTAGCCGTAGCCGCCGGAAGTGACGTAGTACGGATCGAAGTCCGGCGCGGCGATTCTGGCCCCGTTCGCGGCCGAAAGCAGCGAGAGGACGCGGAGGTCGGCCACGACGCTCTCGCGGCGTGGCGTGTCCGCGGGCACGGTCCATCGCCGCTGTGCCTGGCCCGCTTCGAGTAGCGTCTTCGAGGTGTAGTGGTCGCTCACCAGCCGGTTGATGGTCGACAGCGCCGCGTCGCGGTCGGTGTCGTTCGTGTCTGTCAGCAGCGTCGTCAGCGTGACGCCGCCGTCGGCAAAGGGCGCGGACAGCAGGACGCCACCAGTCAGCGTCGTATCCTCGTACCGGCGCTCCCCGGTTGCTCGGGGGAACGAGACCGGGTCGACGTCGACGAGTTCGGGGAACCGCTCTGGGATCTGGCCCTGAACGGCGTCGAGTTCGGTAGAGACGCCGACGAAGTCGTGTTCCGACCGATGGTAGGCCTCGACGGTGTTTCCGTGCATCAACAGGCTCTGTTGGCCGTCCCGCCCGTCGGGTGCGAAATCGACGAACGCCCGAAGCGACACGTCGGCGGGCGCGTCGCCGCGAAGTTCGAACCGGGTGACGTGGGCCTGCTCGATAGTACAGTCCGTCTGGACGACAGCCCAGTCGCCGCAGTCGTGGATGGTCTCGACGACGCCGGCGTCACCGCGATACCGCTGATCGGCGTCGGCGCTGAACCACGTCGTCGACCCCGTCTCGACACCGAACCGCGAGCGGTCGATCCCCGTGAGCCCACACAGCGGATAGGAGTAGTCCCGCAACGAACCGTCGCTGTCAACGTACACCAACCGGCTGTCGAGTCCGGAGAAAATGCCCGTCGTAGAGCGGAACTCGCCCGGGAACAGGTGGCGGCGGTCCCGCGTCCGCTTGAAGTCGTTAAGTGCCGTCCGGAGCGTCATTGGTGAGAGACACCACCGCGAGGGATATAAAATATGGTGTAATAGTTTTTCATCCTTATTACTGGGGGGTGGCGGGCCAGTCGACGGTACGCCCCCGTTTCGGCGGTTCGGTAGCGTTGACGGGCCACAGAGCACCGAAACACAGTTATCCGCCGCCGGTACCAGATGTGAACAGATGGACGATTCGACTCTCAGGGACAGGCTGGGGCAACTGGGCCTGTCGGAGAAGGAAGTCGACACGTACCTGTCGATCCTCGGCAGCGGCGAGGCCACGGCGAGCGAGATCGCCGACGACACCGGGGTCTCCAAACGGTACGTCTACAGCATCAGCGAATCGCTCGAAGACCGCGGGTTCGTCGAGGTCAACGACCACGTCGTGCCCACGACGATCCGCGCCCGACCACCCGAGGAAGTCATCGACGCCTTGACCGACCGGCTCGAAGAGATGAGCGGGGCACTCGATTCCCGATACTCGGCGAGCGCACGAGAGCCACAACAGTTCGACGTCATCAAGTCCCGGGTGACAGTCATCAAGCGTCTCACGGAGTACATCAGAAACGCGGAGCGCGAAATCATGCTGTCGGTTCCCCAGCAGTACCTCCCGGAAATCTCGGAGGAACTGGTCGCGGCCGTCGACCGCGGCGTCCTGGTGATGCTGGTCGTCAGCAGCGCCGACGACCTGCGCCCCGACGACGTGAGCGGGCTGGCCTCCGTAGCCCGGTCCTGGAACCAGCCGATGCCGATAATGCTCACCGTCGACGCCCAGTTCGGCCTCGTCTCCCCGGCCGAGATGGTGACACGGACTAACTCCGACCAGCGGGCCATCGCCTTCGTCCAGCAACAGCTCGTCCCGGTGCTTTCGGGGTCGTTCCTCGGGAACTACTGGCTGATGGCCACCGAGGTGACCGTCGCCGACCCGGCCCCGCTCCCGGCCACCTACCACGACTTCCGCCACGCCGTCCTCCAGGCGACGCTCCACCTGCGCGCCGGCCACGATGTCCGCGTCTCCGCGGAAGTGCGGGCGGTGCAGGCCGACGACGACATCACTACTATCGAAGGGACCGTCGTCGAGACGAAACAGGGCGTCGCCGAGCCACAGACCAACTCCTACCCCATCGAACACACGCTGGTCGTCGACATCGGCGACCGGACCGTCTCGCTTGGCGGCTCCGGGTCGTTCATCGAGGACTACGAGACCGACGAGGTCACGCTCTCACTGGCCGAGTGACGGACGACGTCCCACCGACGTAGTCTGAACGGCTCAGTTACGTTGGCTCGGGTCCGGCCAGCGGTAGATGACGTACGTTTCCGACTCCGGTTCGTCCGCCGGGTTCCAGACGAGGCGAAGCGTCGCGTCGCTCAGGTCCAGATACTCCCCGCTCCCGATGCCGGTGAACTGTCCCTGGTGTATCGTAATCTGCGTCCCAGACGTAATCCGCGTCGAGGCCTGGGCCTGTATCGGGTCGGTGTCCAGCGTCGCGTCGCTGCCGCCGGAACTCTTCGCACCCGATACGACGACAGTGAGGTTGTCCCTGTAGACGGTTTCGCCGCTTTTGAAGCTGAGGTTCAGATACTCCCCATTGCCGGTGGTCCGCTCGCTGTAGTCGGCCACGATAGCGACCTGCGGGGCCTGCGTGGGCTGTTGCTCGCTGAAGCCGAGCGCGAACACACCGATGCTGGCTGCCAAAATAGTGGTAATTCCGATCAGAATGACGACACCGATGACCGGGCTCACACCCCGGCGTCGCTCACATTCCCGACTCATTGAACACAGGTGAGAACTGGGTGTATAAAAGGGACAGCGTCGGCTCAGCGTTCGATATCCGACGGCGGTACTGCCCAGTTAGGCCGTCGGGAAGAGCGTCTCGGGGAGGTCACCCGGCAGCTCGTCGCGGTCGTGGGCGGCCTCGAAGTCGGGGTCGGGGCCCATCGGGATGATACGTTTCGGGCTCACGTCGGGATGGGTGGTGTAGTAGTGCTCCGTGATGTGGTCCATGTTCACCGTCTCGGCGACGCCGGGGAGCTGATAGAGGTCTCGAAGGTACGGCCAGAGGTTGTCGTACTCGCGGATGAGCTTGTGGTTGCACATGAAGTGGGTGTGATACACTTCATCGAAGCGGACGAGCGTCGTGAACATGCAGATGTCAGCCTCGGTCAAACGGTCACCGGCGAGGAAGCGCTGGTCTTCGAGTACGGCGTCCCAGTGATCCAACGCGTCGAACAGCTCCTCGGCGGCCTCGTCGTAGGCCGACTGGCTGTTCGCAAAGCCACAGCGGTAGACGCCGTTGTTGATGGGCTCGTAGATGTCGTCAATGATCCGGTCGACCTCGTCCTGGTACCCCTCGGGGTAGAGGTCCACGTCGTTGTCCGACACGTCGTCGAATTCGGTATCGAGCATCCGGAGGATCTCCTTGGACTCGTTGTTGACGATAGTGTCCTCCTGCTTGTCCCACAGCACCGGGACCGTCACGCGGCAGGTCGCGTCGGGGTCGGCCGCGACGTAGACCTCGCGGAGGTAGTCCGCCCCGTTGACCGTATCCGGCGTGCAGCCGTCCTTGTCGGGCGTGAACTGCCAGCCGTCCTCGCCGCGGAACGGGTCGATGTAGTCGACGGTGATGGCGTCTTCGAGTCCCAGCAGCTTCCGGGCGACCAGAATCCGGTGAGCCCACGGACAGGCGCGGCAGGCGTACAGGTGATACCGACCTGCCTCGGGCTGGAACCGCGCGTCGGGGTCATCCTCGATTCGGTCCCGGAAGGTGGTGTCCTGCCGGTCGAAGGCCCCGTCCTCGTTCGTCGTTTCGTACGCGTCGGTCCGCCACTCGCCGTCGACGAGCATGTTCATGGTAGCATTCGTACGCGCGCGAATGGTAAAAGAGCGCGGTGACAGCAGTGTTACCGGACCAGCACCGGCAGTCCGCACGCACACACATAGGTCGAGAACAGGTGGCACAGTCGCCGCAGCACTGGCCCGTTTTCCGCCGTTCGCGGTTGTGTGGGACACTACAGCACGCCGCCGGGCGGGTTCGAAGCCCTTATTGGGCCGCTCGGCGACGTATTCTCCAAGAGTACCTATGTCGGACAAACCCGCCTCAATGTACCGGGACATCGACAAGCCCGCGTACACCCGACGCGAATACATCACGGGCATTCCCGGATCGAAGATCGCACAGCACAAGATGGGCCGCAAGCAGAAGGACGCTGACGACTATCCCATCCAGATCAGCCTCATCGTCGAGGAGACCGTCCAGCTCCGCCACGGCTCGCTGGAGGCTTCCCGCCTGTCGGCCAACCGCCACCTCATCAAAGAGATCGGCGAAGAGGGCGACTACAAGATGACGCTGCGGAAGTTCCCCCACCAGGTCCTGCGCGAGAACAAGCAGGCGACCGGTGCTGGAGCCGACCGTGTCTCCGACGGGATGCGCGCCGCCTTCGGGAAGATCGTCGGCACCGCCGCCCGGGTCCAGGCCGGCGAGCGACTGTTTACGGCCTACGTCAACGTCGAGGACGCAGAGCACGTCAAGGAAGCGTTCCGTCGCGCCTACAACAAGATCACGCCCTCTTGCCGCATCAAGGTCGAACGGGGAGAGGAACTGCTGATCGCGTAGGCGTCGGTCTTTTCCACCGTTCGAGGTCCGTAGCAACTGCACTGGCTACGACTCGGTGTCCGAGAGACGCACAGTGAGAACGGGGACGTCCGCCGTCCGAACGATCTTCTCGGTGACGCTCCCCAGCAGAAACCGGTCCAGGCCGCTCCGGCCGTGGGTCCCCATGACAATCATATCGACGCCCGCAGTCTCGGCGTAGTCGAGGATTTCCTCGTACGGATCACCCATTCGGTGCTCGGCGACGACGTCCGTGCCGTGGTCAGCGATATCCTCGACTGTCTCGTCTACGACCTGTTCGGTCCGTTCCTGCAGCGATTCGATGGTCGTTGCTTCTGCTGCTGCGCTCCCGAGATACGTCGAATCGACGACAGAGAGCACGTGAATCGTCGAGTTGTGCGTCTCTGCCAGTTCGAGCGCGTGTGCAAGCGCCTCGTTTGCGCCGTCACTCCCGTCGGTCGGAAAGAGAATGTCGTCGTACATATGTGATTTATTTTCCCCAGTATACTTAGTATTTGTCTGCAAATTTCTCCAATCACTTCGCATTTATCCATTATACACCTCTATTTTGTGGAGGGTAGCGGACAGTACGCGATACACAACAGAGGCCGATCACCATGTGCAGAGAGTGGCTGCGAGCGTGTTTTATTCCTCCAAGACAACTGAAAGCCATGCACAGGCTGGCCGTCGCCACGAACGCCGAGACCTTCGAGCGGATGCAGGCGCCGCTGGCGGCCCGTGACATCGAGGTGGGCCACGTTGAGACGGCCGAGCGGACGCTGCCGCTCGACGAGAGTCCCTTCGGCGAGTACGACGTGGGCTTCGTCTATCCCTCCCGGATCATGGAAGGTGCGGTCGCCGACGCCATGCTGGACGTGCCGTGGGTCAACGACCGCGAGGCCATCCTCCGCTCGCGGAACAAGGCCGACGTGTTGGCGCGGCTCGGCCGTGCGGACGTCCCCGTTCCCGAAACCGTGGTCGTGTCGAACCCGGCGAGCGAGGCCGAGCTAACGGCGGCCTTCGAGCGGTTCGACCCGCCCGTGGTCGTGAAGCCGAACTCGACGACCCGCGGCGTCGGCGTGGCCAAGGCCCACGACCTGGATTCGTTTCTCGGCATCGTCGACTACCTCGATCTGGTCCACGACTACCGCGCGGTCGGCGACCAGTCGTTTCTCGTCCAGGAGTACATGGCCGACGCCGCCGACTACCGCGTGATGGTCGTCGACGGCGAGTACGTCGGCGCAGTCGAGCGCCGCCTCCCCGAAGCGAGCCGCGAGCAGGGCCGGTGGAAGCACAACGTCCACCGCGGGGCCGAAGCCGAAGGGCGGGAACTGCCGGCTGAGCTCCGGGAACTGGCCGAAGACGCGGCCGACGAACTGGCGATTCCGTACCTCGGCGTCGACCTCCTGGTAACCGAGGACCGCGCAGTCGTCAACGAGACGAACGCTCGTCCGACAATCGATTCGGCGACCAAGTACGAAGACGGCTTCTGGGACGATCTGGCGGCGTTGATACGGCAAACGGCTGAGCAGTAGCGAAGCAAGCGCACTGGGGTGGCGCGCGGAAAATCAGAACCGTGTGCCGGGCGCGCTACAGTTCGATGTCCGCGGAGTCCTCTTCGGGGTCGAAGGTGACTTCGAGGATGCCGTTGTTGTACGTCGCGGCGGCGGAGTGTTCGTCGACGCGAGTCGGCAGGGTCAGTCGTTCGTGGTACTCGCGCTCCGGACTTTCGGCGTTGATCGTGAGGACAGTGCCGTCGCACTTGAGGTCGATTGCGTCCTTGTCGACGCCCGGAACGTCGGCGACGACCCGGATCTCCTCGTCGGTTTCGTGAACATCGACGTGGAGGTCAGCCCCACCGCCACCGGTGTCCCGGTCGATGTGGACGTCGCCTTCGGCCCCCATCATCTCGTCCATCATCCGCTCTATTTCCCGGAAGAACTCGTCGAACGGGTCGTCACTGTCATCGCGTCTCATTCCTACCGGTCAGTACGTCCGTCCGTTTCAAAAGCCTTCGGACCAACCCACTACCTGCCCACCGACACTGCCGAGCGGCCACTCTCACTCGAACTGGCACTATCACTATTAATCATTCGTGCTCGAACGCGCATAAACAAACACAAATTTACAACAAATCCGAAAACATTTTACACTGACCGACTGCCTCTCTAGACACCAATGAGTGAGCCAGTTCGCGTCGGCCTCAACGGCTTCGGCCGTATCGGCCGGAACGTATTCCGGGCATCGTTAGCAAACGACAACGTCGAAGTCGTCGGTATCAACGACGTGATGGACGATTCGGAGATCGACTACTTCGCCCAGTACGACACCGTCATGGGCGAACTCGAAGGCGCCAGCGTCGACGACGGCGTCCTCACGGTCGAGGGGACCGACTTCGAGGCGGGTATCTTCCACGAGACCGACCCCACACAGCTCCCGTGGGACGACCTCGACGTGGACGTGGCCTTCGAGGCGACCGGCATCTTCCGAACCAAGGAGGACGCGAGCCAGCACCTCGACGCCGGTGCCGACAAGGTCCTCATCTCCGCGCCGCCGAAGGGCGACGAGCCGGTCAAGCAGCTCGTCTACGGCGTCAACCACGACGAGTACGACGGCGAAGACGTCGTCTCGAACGCCTCCTGTACGACCAACTCCATCACGCCGGTCGCGAAGGTCCTCGACGAGGAGTTCGGCATCAACGCCGGCCAGCTGACGACGGTCCACGCCTACACCGGCTCGCAGAACCTGATGGACGGCCCGAACGGCAAACCACGCCGTCGCCGTGCGGCCGCCGAGAACATCATCCCGACCTCGACCGGAGCCGCCCAGGCGACCACCGAGGTCCTGCCCGAGCTCGAAGGCAAACTCGACGGGATGGCCATCCGCGTCCCGGTGCCGAACGGCTCCATCACCGAGTTCGTCGTCGACCTCGACGAAGACGTGACAGAGAGCGACGTCAACGCCGCCTTCGAGGAAGCCGCCGCCGGCGAACTCGAGGGCGTCCTCGGCGTCACGAGCGACAACGTCGTCTCCTCGGACATCCTCGGGGACCCGTACTCCACGCAGGTCGACCTGCAGTCGACGAACGTCGTCTCCGGGATGACGAAGATCCTCACCTGGTACGACAACGAGTACGGCTTCTCGAACCGGATGCTCGACGTGGCCGAGTACATCACGGAGTAATCGTCTCCTGGCCGTTTTGTTCAGAAACTGGTTAAAATAGAAGAAAAGTTTATCACGATTGTTCACAAACCATCTTGATACACACAGAGTGTGAATCAGTCCCACACAACTGGCAGGCTCTGTGTGTCGGCGCAGTCAGCCGTATCCGCAGTGGGCAGCCCGTGACCCACAGCCGGGTACAGCGGACAAGAGATCCCCACCCACTCCCACCCCATCCCTTCTCTCCCTCTCCGAGTCAGCAGCCGAGACAGAAGGCGTAGTGGCGGTATGGCTCGGTCGAGCGAGCCGCCCGCTATCGGACTCGGAAACCGTTAAGCGGTCGGCAGGTTACCTCTCGAGTGATGACTTTCCAGACGCTCGATGACCTCGACGACGGACAGCGCGTCCTCGTCCGACTCGATCTCAACTCTCCGGTGGAGGACGGCTCAGTGCAGGACAACCGACGGTTCGACCGCCACGCGGAGACGATCAGCGAACTCGTCGACCGCGGGTTCGAGATTGCAGTGCTGGCCCATCAGGGCCGCCCGGGCCGGGACGATTTCGTCTCGCTTTCCCAGCACGCCGACATCCTCGCGGAGCACATCGACCACGACGTGGATTTCGTCGACGAGACCTACGGGCCACAGGCGATCCACGACATCGCCGATCTGGATGCCGGCGACGTACTCGTGCTGGAAAACACGCGGATGTGCGACGACGAACTCCCCGAGGAAGACCCCGAAGTGAAGTCACAGACGGAGTTCGTCCAGACGCTCAAAGGCGAGTTCGACGCCTACATCAACGACGCCTACTCGGCGGCCCACCGCTCGCACGCCTCGCTGGTGGGTTTCCCGCTGGTCATGGACGCCTACGCCGGCCGCGTGATGGAAACCGAGTACGAGGCAAACACCGCCATCGCCGAGAAGGAGTTCGACGGGCAGGTGACGATGGTCGTCGGCGGGACGAAGGCCACCGACGTCATCGACGTGATGACCCACTTAGACGAGAAGGTCGACGACTTCCTGCTGGGCGGCATCGCCGGGGAACTGTTCCTGCGGGCCGCTGGCTACCCGGTCGGGTACGACATCGACGACGCGAACCTCTACGACGAGCAGTGGGAGGCAAACAGCGAGAAGATCGAGTCCATGCTCGAGGACCACCGCGACCAGATCACGCTCGCGGTCGACCTGGCCTACGAGGACGAGAACGGCGACCGGGCCGAGCAGGCCGTCGACGACATCGAGGAAAAGAGCGTCTCCTACCTCGACGTCGGGAGCGAGACCGTCATGGAGTACTCGCCGATCATCCGCGACTCCGAGGCCGTCTTCGTGAAGGGCGCGCTGGGAATGTTCGAAGACGAGCGGTTCTCTGTCGGTACCGCCGGCGTGCTCGAAGCCATCGCCGACACCGACTGCTTCTCCGTCGTCGGCGGCGGCGACACCTCGCGGGCCATCGAGATGTACGGGATGGAAGAAGACGAGTTCGGCCACGTCTCTATCGCGGGCGGGGCCTACATCCGTGCACTGACCGGCGCGGAACTGGTCGGCGTCGAAGTCCTCCAGCGCTAGCTGCGGCCTTTCGTCTCCGCGTGCCGCAGGTCCCAGTCTTTGCGTTCGTCGGGTACGTCGACGACCCGCCGCGTCTCGGTCGGCTCCGTCCGCGCGTGACGGGCAGTCCAGTCGTGCTCAGCGTCGGGCGTGGCTGCCATACACCGCGCTACCGGTGGTAGGCGTAAATTCCTTCTGCCTACTGTTTGGAAATTAATTACTGAGTTTCGAGTATACTTTGAACTGTCGGGAAGCAAAGCGCTTTCCGCCGGCCGTGCCGTATCTGGGATATGTTCACCGGAATCGTCGAGACGACCGGCGAGGTGCAGGCAGTTATTGACGACGAGGGCGGGCGTCGGATGCGGATCGGCGCGCCGTTCGAGGGGCTCGACCACGGCCAGTCGATCAGCGTCAGCGGCGTCTGTCTCACCGTCGAGAAGGCGGCCGACGGCGAGTGGTTCGAGGTGTTTCTCGCCCAGGAAACCCTCGCCCGGACGTTCTTCGACGATCTTGCAGGCGGTGACCAGGTGAACCTCGAACGGGCGATGCCCGCCGACGGCCGGTTCGACGGCCACATCGTACAGGGCCACGTCGACACGACGGCCGAAATCGTCGGTATCGAACAGGAGGGGGAGGACTGGACGTTCACGTTCTCCCTGCCCGAGGCCCATCAGGACTACTTGGTCCAAAAGGGGTCGATAACGGTCGACGGCATCAGCCTGACCGTCGCCGACCGTCGCCCCGACGAGTTCGACGTGGCGATCATCCCGACGACGTACGCCGAGACGACGCTGTCGGAGAAGTCGGTCGGCGACCCGGTGCATCTGGAGGTCGACGTGGTCGCGAAATACGTCGAACAGTTGGTCTAGGGGTCGAACTCGGTCTGTTCCGGGCGGAGGCCGGTCTCGTCCTGGTCAGCGTGAGCGCGCTTGTACGCCTGCCGGTATGCGTGAACCTTCTTCAGCAACAGCAGGCCGAAGATCGAGTCGTACACGATGACGAAGCCGAAGAAGGCGACGAGGAAGTCGACGTTGTATATCGTGGCCGCGATAGCTGTGACGGGGCCGGCCAGCGTGTTGTAGACGGCGTGGATGAGCGAGGCGATGAGCAGTCCCTTCAGGACGATTGGGCCGGCATCGTCGGGGTTGAACTTCGCCAGGCCGAGGTAGTAGCCGGCGAAGGCCGAGTAGATGACGTGGCCCGGCCCCGCGAGCGCCCTGACCGCGGTGATGTTGCTGCTCGCGGCGAGTAACTCGACCGTCCCGCCGACCATCTCGGTGTTCTGGGTGATATACAGCGCGTTTTCGATTGTCGCAAAGCCCAGGCCGGCGATGGCCCCGTACACCGCACCGTCGACGACAGCGTCGAAGCGGTTGTCGCGGAAGGCGTACAGGCGCACCGCCAGCAACTTCACGGTCTCCTCGACGGGGCCGACGATGAGGAAAAAGAAGAACACCTGGCCGAGAAACGGCACCAGGCCGAACCCGGAGCCGATAGCCTGCACCGGCGCGCCGAAGATGCCGTTGAGGATGCCCGCGAAGCCTGCGAACAGAACGCCCAGGAGGAACGTGCCCACGAGCAGCGTCAGCGGTTCCTGCGTGGTCACGTCGGCGTAGTAGATGTAGGCCGCGAGACCGAGCGCCGGCACGGCAGAGAGGATGGCCATCCCGGCAAATAGCGGCTGGTCGCCGAGCGCGCCGAGGCTCCCGAACGCCACCTGCAGGAGGAGAATCGCGATAGCTGCGAGAACGACCAGATACCGCAGCGTGCGTATCCCGACGTGGTAGAGCCAGTGGGCGAACCGGTCCAGCCTCGACCGGGGTTCCCAGCTCGAGATCTCGTAGAGATCAGCAGACCCGTCAGCGTTTACTTCGACCGGGTCCTGCCGTCGCTTTCCCATGTTCCACGTCTACATCCCGTCTCACCTAACCGTTTGGTTCGACACACCCGAGCGAGCACCGGGCGGAGTGGACGCCACCGCACAACCCAGGTCGTACTCTGCCAGCACCGGACACTTGCAGGAGACGAGAGGCTTTTCGCACAGGCACACTAACGGGAACGTATGACGCTACGCGCGGGTGTACTCGGGGTTCAGGGCGATGTCTCTGAACACGGGGACGCAATCAGGCGGGCAGCAGCGGCCCACGACCGGACGGCGGAGGTCGTCGAGATACGCGAGTCAGGGCTGGTCCCCGACTGCGACGTGCTGTTACTGCCGGGCGGGGAATCGACCACGATTTCGCGGCTCATCCACCGGGAGGGCATCGCCGACGAGATCCAGGCTCACGTCGAGGCCGACAAGCCGGTGCTGGCGACGTGTGCCGGCCTCATAGTCAGCGCGAGCGACGCACAGGACGACCGCGTCGACACGCTGAACGTCATCGACGTCTCTGTCGAGCGCAACGCCTTCGGGCGACAGAAGGACAGCTTCGAGGCCCCGCTTGACGTGGACGGTCTCGACGACCCGTTCCCGGCGGTGTTCATCCGCGCGCCGGTCATCGACTACGTCGGCAGGGACGTCGAAGTGCTGGCGACGTGGGACGACCGCCCGGTCGCAGTCCGTGACGGGCCGGTCGTCGGAACGTCGTTCCACCCCGAACTGACCGAGGACCCGCGCATCCACGACCTGGCCTTTTTCGACTCGGTGGAGTCGTAGCGACGGCCTGAAGGCCCCGCTGACCGAACGGCGGCTATGAGCGGCGACACCGGCGACATCATCGACGAACTGTTCGCTGTCATCGAGGACCGCAAGGCGAACCTCCCCGAGGACTCCTACACAGCGTCACTGTTCACCCACGAGAAGGGCGAAAACGCCGTTCTGGAGAAGCTCGGCGAAGAAACGACGGAGCTGATTCTGGCGGCCAAAGACGACGACACCGAGGAGCTAGCCCACGAATCGGCCGACATCGTCTATCACCTGCTCGTCCTGTTGTCGATGAAGGACATGGACGTGGATGCCCTCCGAGACGAACTGGCCGAGCGGCGGTAGCCCGCCGAGCAAGCATGCGGAACGCAGGCGCGCTTTTCAGCGAGACCGCACGCGGGCCTAGTCGTTAGGTCCGTTCGGAGACTGCAACACAATCCTATTGCGGCGTTTCGCAGCGTCGACGATGCTCAAAAGAAGGCGTTTAGTCGTCGTCCGGGTCGCGGGCTTCGCTCATGTGCTCCCAGATTTCGGTACAGCCACAGCCGTCCTCGACGCCCGCGAGATGCGCCCGCTCCGGATCGTCCGCTTTCGACTTACTCATCGTCTCTGTCATGTAGTTACTGATAGTTACCGGAGTTGATAAGGGTTGTCTGCGGCGCGGTGGCAGCCCGCTCGGCCTTCGATTCAGTTGCCGGTCGTCTCCAGAGTATGCCGCCTCACTCGTCGACGGGCGCGAACCGATGCCGGACGACCTCGCTGTCGTCGTCCCACTCGAAACTGCCGTGGACTTTCTTCATTCGTTCCTTGTACGCGTCGAGGTCCTCCGACCCCTCGCGCTGCGCGTCCTCGTCGGTCATGTCGCCCAGTGTCCGGTGTGTTACGTCTGTCACCTCGAACTCGGTGCCGTCGATTTCGAACGTGTCGTCCTCGTCGGCGTACTGGTGGCCGCGGTGCATCTGGGTGACCCGACCCTCGGCGGCCATCCGCTGGACGTGGTCGTTGGGTAGAATCTCGCCGGCGTCAATCTGTGCCATACCGGAACTGCGGTCGGGACGCTCAAAAGCGTGACTCGCAACAGTTTGGGGCGCGATTGAACGCGCTTTTACGCTCCGGCCGTCAACGTGACCTATGAGCCATCCCTTCGAGGGTCTGCCGACGACGCCTACCGCCGAGGAGCTCGTGGACAAAGCCTTCTCGCGGGCGTCGCGCGCCGGCGGGGCCAAGGACGGGAACGAAGCCCAGCAGTCGATGCTGATGACGGCGTCGAACATCGCCTCCGACAACATGGAGAACGTGGTGACGGCGTGGCCGACGATCGACAATCTGGACCCCTTCTACATCGAACTCGCCGACGCGGTCATCGGCGAAGCCTACCCCGCAGACGACGACCCCGGTATCGACGCGCTGAAACAGCACCTCTCGGAGATCTCGTGGGCCGCCGACAAGGTCGTCGAGATCCGCCAGGAGTACGAGAGCCGCGTCGCACGCGGCGACATCGACACCGCCCGGAAGCTTCGCAAGCAGGCATTCGCCCGTATCGCCGACGTGGTCGAAGAGGTCGAAGACGACCTCGCCGCCATATCGACGGCCCACAACGCCCTCAAAGACATCCCCGACATCCGCCCGGACGAGCCGGCTATCGTCGTCGCCGGCTACCCCAACGTCGGCAAGTCGTCCTTTGTCAACCGCGTCACCCGCGCCGACAACGAGATCGCCTCGTACCCGTTCACGACGACCCAGATCCGCGTCGGGCACTTCGAGGACCAGCGCATCCGCTACCAGCTCGTCGACACGCCCGGCCTGCTCGACCGACCGCCGGAGGACCGCAACGAGATCGAGTCACAGGCCGTGAGCGCGCTCGAACACCTCGCCGACGCCGTCCTCGTGTTCGTCGACCCATCCGGCGAATGTGGCTACCCGCTGGCCGACCAGCTGGAACTGCGCAACGACATCGAGGCACGTTTCGACGTGCCGGTGTTGACTATCGCGAACAAGAGCGACCTCTCGACGGACGTGGAGGCCGACCACTACATGAGCGTCACCGAAGACGACAACGTCGACGGCGTGTTGCAGGCCGCTATCGACGCGGTGGGGTACGAGATCGAACTGCCGTTTGACGAATAGCGAGACGCCGACCAACGGGAGGCGTCTCGAACACTCCGAGCGGGGAACGCAGTGACCCGCGAGGACTGCTGTCGCCATCGCGAGGATTGCGGTCACCAACGGGAGGCGTCTCGAACACTCCGAGCAGGGAACGCAGTGACCCGCGAGGACTGCGGTCACCAACGGGAGGCGTCTCGATGAATCCGAGCGGGGATCGCAGTGACCCGCGAGTAAGAACGGCTTATTCTAGTTCGTACGTGACGCTAACGGAGGCGTCGACGGTGACCTCGCCGGGTTGGATGTTCGTCCGTCCGCCAGCGTCGCCAGCGTAGGCCGCCGCCTCGTACACGACGGGCCGGCCGTGGTCGCTGGTCTGGACCGTGACGGCATCACCGACGGACCGACCCTCCGCAGCGGCGACGACTTCGGCGTCCGTCCGGGCGTTGTCCATAGCGGTCGTCAGGGCTTCTTCGCGGGCGGCCTGTTGCGTCTCCTCGCTCAGTGAGTAACGCACGCCCTCGACGCGGTCCGCGCCGGCGTCGACCGCGGCGTCGATGAGTGTCCCGGCCGTTTCAACGTCGCTCGTCTCGGCTTCGACGGTGTGGATCGCCACGTAGCCGACCTGTTCGCGGCCCTCTCTACTCTCCTCGTACTCGGGGCGGATCTGGAACCGCGAGGAGGTCACGTTCGCGCCCTCGTCTTCCAGCGCCGCCGTGATAGCCTCGGCGTCGCCGCTGAGGTTGTTGCGCGCCGCTTCGGCCGTCTCACCGCGGCCGAGCGCGGCCACAGTGACGGTTGCACGGTCAGGCGCGCGTTCGACGGTCGCGTCGGCGTTGACGCTCACGGTCGAATTCGTCGACGGCGCGACGGCCCCGGTGTCCGCGAGTGCGAACCCGACGCCGCCCGCGACGAGCAGTGCCAGGACGCCAGCGATTGCGAGTGGTCGTGATACCATATCGTCCCCAACACGCCCAGCGGTATTTATGTCATCGAACGGTCAAAGTCGGTTTTGAGCGTCAGCCGTTCCGCTCGACAGTGACGTAGCGAACTTCCGTCGCAACGTCCCGTCCGGCCGCGTCGTCGGCCAACGCATCGAGTTGATCGACAAGCAGTGGCTGCTCCGCGTCCGGCGGCAGACCGACGGTGACGATGACGCGGCGCGGCTGTTGGAAAATCGCGGTATTGGTGTACTCGATTTCGACCGTCAGCACGCGGGCCGGCGGGTCGACGCTCCCCTGGATGGCCTCGCGGATATCCGACTCCGTCGTCGCCTGCTGGTAGGAGTCGAAGGTGACGCCGCCCAAGAACGCCGACAGGACGAGTATCGACAGGACGAGAACGCCGATGCGTTTGACAGTCGCCGATCGGGCGTCGCTCTCCTGGAACCAGTGTTCCGGGCGGTAGCCCTGGTACCAGAGCCCGACGAGCACTGCGAGGTTGATCGAGAGGACGTTCACCAGCAGGAGCACGGCTGACCCGAGGCTGACGAGCGGTTGGCCCCACGCGATACCGATGCCGACCGTGGCCGCCGGCGGGATAAGCGCGACGGCGATCATGACGCCGACAAGCGCCGTCGAGACGCCGCTGGTGAGGCTGACGACGCCGGCCGCGCCCGCGCCGAGTGCGACGATCAGCGAGAGGAAGTCAGGGGCGACCCGCTCGCGTATCTGACCGACCGAGGTCACGTCAGCAAGCGGCGGGATGACATTGGCGTACCGGACGAGCAGGGCAAATACGGTCGCGCTTGCCACGGCGAGTCCGAGCCCGATGGCCTGGAGTTTGACGCCGTGGGTGAACATCTCGTGGTCGTCGACGACGGTCCCGACGTTGGCGGTCATCGCCGGGCCGATGAGCGGCGCGATGACCATCGAGCCGACGACGACGGCCGGCGAATCGAGCAGGAGCCCTGCGGTGGCGATAATCGCGCTGATGACGGTCATGAGCGCGTAGTTCGACATCGAGGGGGCGAGGTCGTTTGCCTTCGAAGTGAGTTCCTCCCGCGCGATGCGGTCCTCGTCTTCCTCCTCGGCGTACTTCTCCTCCAGCTCGTCGAACTGGCTGGAGATGACGGTGTTCGCGTCCACGACAACCGTATAGCCGTCGTCGTTGATACCGACGTTCCGCAGCTCTTCGAGGACTGGTTCGAGCGCGTTGGTCGGGATCGGGAAGGTGACGACAGCGGTGAACTCCCGACCGCTCGTCTCGTCGGTGAGCACGTAATCGATGCCCTCGTCGGCCAACACGCCTAAAACGGCGTCGCGCTTCCCTGTCGGAATCAGTATCTGTACCAGCCGCACGGCTCCGGGTGGGACCCGCGACAATAAAAAAGGCGGCTAGTTAGCGGGTCCCGGGTGCAGAACTGGATTGAAGCGCGGCCGTAAATCGCGAAACAGTCGGTCTCCTCGAAACGGACGCGTTTTTCCCCGTCGGCGGAGTATACGAGGCATGTTCGAATCACGACCGGACCGGGACGCCGAGGTGGTGCTCGTCGGTCGGTCAAACGTCGGGAAATCGACGTTGATGCGCGAGATAACGGGCCACACGTTCGACACGGGCCAGCGACCCGGCGTCACTCGTTCGCCCAACCACTTCGACTGGGCCAGCGCCGACTTCGTCATCAGTGACCTCCCCGGCTTCGGGTTCATGAAAGGCGTCCCCGAAGACGTCAGAGAGGAAATCAAGACCGACGTGGTCCAGTACGTCGAGCGGAACGCCGAACATATTTTCGTCGGTATCCTCGTCGTGGACGGCAAATCAGTCATCGACATCATCGACCGCCACTCCGGTCCCGACGAGATTCCACACGACGTGGAGATGTTTCATTTCCTCCGAGAGGTCGGCGTCGAGCCGGTCGTTGCCGTCAACAAGATGGACAAGGTCGACGACAGGGATGAGCGTCTGAACGAACTCTGTGACCGACTCGGACTGCACCCGCCATGGCAGCAGTGGCAGGAGACTATCGCACCGATCAGCGCGAAGCGCGGTTCCATCGAGCCGCTGAACGAGGCCGTCCGGCACCATCTCCACGAAGCCCAGCGAGACGACCTGTTCCAGTTCTTTTGAGCGGCTAAACCGTTCATAACCCGACCTTACCCGGAGATCATCCGTGTAACAGCAGGGCTCCGGCGTTTTGCATCATGCATCGTCCTGGGCCGTGTGAACCACTGTTCGTCGCTAGTTATACATTGTGAGTGAACATTGGCATATTGTCGCATATATAACAATAGGCAATATTCACGTACAGACGAGAACGATGAGTCAGATAATTGTATATCTCGGTCCGCCGCTGGGCCGACACCTATCGAGGTGGCTATGAGTCAACGCTCTTACGACTTTTTCGGCGATGTCGTCGTGACGGTTCTCGGGGACGGCGGGCGAACAAGCCAGCAATACCGCAAGATGTACGATCAGTTCGAAACTGACACGCCCGCGAACGACCCCGACATCGTCATCGAGGAGACGACGGAGGCGGTCCAGCCAGAGGTCGTCCTTGGCGACCCCGACGATCATTACGCCTGGACCGGCGACGAGTTCGTCATCCGAAACGGGGCGGACTTCATGGCGGTCACGCCGGGCTGGCAGCACATCCGGGTGACGCGCGGCTTTGAGCCCTTTTACTCCATCTATCCGGTCGAGTTCCGCATCCGACAGCAGCGGGCCGCGCGACAGCAGGCACTGATACACGCTTCGGGCGTGCGACTCGACGGCCAGACGACGCTGTTCCCGGCCTGGCGCGGAGCCGGCAAGACGAACACCTTGCTTTCGCTGTTGCGCGAGGGTGCGGATTTCCTCTCCGACGACCGACTCTGGGTCGGCGCGGACGGCACGGCTGTCGGCTACCCGCTCGGGGTGAACCTCCAACCGTTCAATATCGAGTCGTTCCCGGAGATAAAACGACAGCACGACACGGAACTGGACCGACTGCGCAGTGAACTCCACGAGTTTATCGACGAGCGAGTCGACAGGACCAATTCGTTCCCGGAAACGGCCCTCAACTTCGTGAACGACAGGTTTCTCGGCGACGACAGCCGGGATTTCACGAACATCTCTGACCTGTATCCGCGTGCGGAACACGTCGAGCAGGCGACCGTCGACAACGTCGTGTTCCTCCAGGCCGCACCGAACGTGGACACGGTCGCTGTGGAGGGCATCTCGACCGGGACTGCGATGTCGGCTACGTCGTCAATCTGTAACTTCGAATGGGACGGCCGGCTCAGGGAGTACTTCCACGCCTACGATTCCCTCGTGAACGACAGCTCGATGGTCGCCGCCCTCGATGCGGTCGTCGAACAGGAACGGGCGACGTTCCGGGAACTGTTCGACGACGTAGCGACCTACCGCGCACGTATCCCCCGAAAGCGGAACTGGGACGAACACAACCTCGACACCGCCATCGTCGAGGCCGTCGAATCGCTCGACTCACCGCGTGTGATACAGGCGATGGATTGAGCCGGTTACTGTCCGTCCGTCGCGAAAGCTGCGTTAAGCTACTATATAAACGGCGCGAGTCGCTGAAACAGTTGAATACGGCCGGGAGAGCGATTGCTGCGAGCGGCATCTATCGCGACACCGTGAAAAAACAACGACATACTCGCGGTAACGGAGCTATAACTAATCGCTGTCCAGCAAACGGGTTCGTGTTTGAGAGCTAGCAATGTATCTATCACATGCCGGGACTGCGAGCCGATTGCAGACGTGGCGTTGTCGTCTTGGCGGCCGGGACGACGGGTGGCAGACAGGGAAACGACCGGGGTGCGCCCTGCCCCACCGCGGGACCTGTTCCAGGTGCGAGTATGGACAGTAGGACCGACAAATCCGGGGACCCGGCCAAGACGACCAGACGGAGCCTGCTCAAAGCTGTCGGTGCTGGCGTCAGCGTTACCGCGCTGGGAACCACTGCCAGTACCGGCCAACAGTCGGATTACTGGACAGTCGTCGCACTGCCAGATACGCAGGTGTACGCCAAAGGCCAGACGCCCTACGCCAAGGAACAGACGGAGTGGATCGCCGAGAACGCCGACACGGAGAACATCGTGTTCGTCAGCCACGAGGGCGATGTGGTCGACCACGGCGACATCGATGCGGAGTGGCAGCACATGAACAAAGCGATGTCCAAACTCGACGGGGTAGTCCCCTACGCCACCGTGACGGGCAATCACGACTACGCGGTCCTGTGGGACCGTGATTCCTCGGTTGCCAAGTACAAGGAATACTTCGGCCCGTCGCGGTACGACGACCGGGACTGGTTCGGCGGGGCAGGCCCGACTAACGGTGATGAGGGCCGAGATAATCTCAACACCTATCAGCTGTTTTCGGCCGGCGGCTACGATTTCCTCCATCTCGGCCTGGAGTGGGAACCGCCGGGAACGGTGGACGACCAATCGACCTCGCTTGGGTGGGGCCAGAGCGTCCTCGATCAGTATCCGGACCGGGCAACGATACTCACGACGCACTCGTATCTCCGCGACGAGCCACAGCGACGGACGCGGGAGTTGCAGGAAGCGAGCAAGATGGGTAACACGGGTCAGACTGTCTGGGAGGAACTCGTCTCGCCGAACGACCAGCTATTCATGGTTCTCTGCGGCCACTGGCACGAGGGCACGGGCGAAAGTGGCGGGGAGGTCCACCAGGTGTCGACGAACGACGCCGGCTCACCAGTGTACGAGCTGCTTGCGAACTACCAGTTCCGAGATCACGGCGGGCACGGCCTGCTGCGCCGCATCGAATTCCGTCCCGGGGACGGGTCGGACGGGTCGGACGCGCCGGACCGGATCCAGGTGCGGACGTTCTCACCGAGCACGGGGGAGGAAAAGACCGACAGCGACTCGCAGTTCGCGTTCGACCTGGACTTCGACGACCGGTTCGGGTCGGCAGCGGCTGAGACGCCGGAACTGACAGCGACACCGGAGACGCCGGAGGGACCAACTGCCACGTTCCAGCAGGGAACGGACGGCTACAGCGGGACGACTGACACGGTGATACGCGCCGCCGACCCGGAGACGAGCTACGGTACCGACGAGACACTGTCTATCGACGGAAGCAGTCCGGAGGGGTCGGACAGTAGCACGCAAGCCCTCCTTCGGTTCGACGGTATTATCGGTACAGACGCCGGGAAGATTCCGCCCGGTTCGGACGTGGAACAGGCCACGGTAGCGCTTGAGACATCTGATGGGGGAGACGGTGCGGCGATCCACCGGCTGCGCACGGACTGGAGCGCCGACGCGACGTGGGCATCGCTGGACGGCGGCATCCAGACTGATGGCTCCGAGGCCCTCTCCGATGCGGTCGCACAGACCGGTGCAGTCGAGACAGGCGAGACATCGATCGACGTGACGGCAAGCGTGCAGGCGTGGGTCAGCGGCGCACGGAACGACGGGTGGGTGTTTCGCCCGCTCGGGAACGACGGTTGGGACATCCAGAGCGCCGACAGCGCCACACCACCGGTGCTGACTGTCAGCTACACCCCCAGCGAGACCCTGGCCGGCGACGCCGACGGCGACGGTGACGTCGACGCTGACGACGTGACCCGGCTCCAGCGGTCAGTCGCCGGCGAGGACGTCGACATCGACCGGGACGCGGCAGACGTCGACGGTGACGGTGACGTCGACATCGGCGATGCCGTTGCCGCAGAGAACCTGGCAGAGGGAGACCGATGAGAACTAGTCGGACAATCGTCGTAGCCGTCGCCCTCGCGGTCGTGGTCGGGACGCTCCCGATAGCGGCCGCCGCACTGGCACCGGGGTCGGCGAGCGCGATATCGCTCGGTGACACAGTCGCGGGAGCGTCCGGCGGCACGATCTCCGTTACGCCAGGTGAGACCGTTACTGTGCAGGTCTGGGCCAACGCGACGGCGGTCCGTGGCTACCAGACCAACGTCACGTTCGACCCCACCACCGCGGAGATTGACAGCGTTGCCGGCAGCGACGACTTCGACGACCCGGTCGCGAACGTGAACAACGACGCCGGCTGGGTCGCGTTCAATCAGCTTCGGTCCGGGGAGACGAACGACCCTGTTCTCGCCCAGGTCACGCTCACTGTCCCGGCGGATGCGGCCGGGTCCACACAGCTCACCTTCGTCGAAGCGGACACCAAACTGTCGAACAGCGACGGCGAGACTATCTCACCCGAAGCGTTCAATAGCGTTGAGTTGCGTGTCGACACTGGTTCAGCGACACCGACAGAAACCGATACCCCGAGGGCGACAGAAACCGCCACCGCGACGCCGACCGAAACGTCGAGCGACGATGGCGGCGGTGATAGCAATGATAGCGGCGGTTCTGGCGACGGGGACGACGGTGGTAGCACCGATAATAGCGATGATAGCAGCGACAACGACGACGATAGCGATGCCGACAACAGCGGTGGTGGCGGTGGAAGCGGAGGCGGCGCTATCTCCCCACCTGAACCATCGTTCTCGGTGGTAAACACGTCGCTCAACAGAACTTCCGTAGCGACCGGACAGCCGGTCATGGTGTCCGGAACCATCGAGAACGATGGTGACGAAGACGGGACGTTCGAAGCGCGTGTCTACGACAACGGGAGGGTGATGGATACGAACGCGAGTGTGGATATCCCGGACGGAGAGCAACGCCAGGTGAACCTCACAGTCCGGTTCAATTCATCCGGGGTCCACGCTGTGAAACTCAACATGACCAGTGTGGGCAACGTGACCGTTCGAGCGACGAACAGTACCACGAACGTGACGGCGAACAGTACCACGAACGAGACCATGACACCGATGCCGAACTCGACGGCGACGGCCACTGTGGCCGGCACCGAGACGATCACCGCAACACAGATCGATACACAGACGACACCGTCGAACACTGTAACCGAGGCCTCGACGCCCGCATCTGGCGTTCAGACGGCAACGACGGACGGTTCCGGCCCCGGCTTCGGCCCCGCCGCCGTTGTCGGCTCGCTGTCGCTGTTACTCGGCTGGCTCGGCTATCGACGGGACGGGGAGACGTGAATCCAGAACGGTCTCGTCACTGCATCCTGCCACCCCGTCGACAATCGGTGGGGCCGAATCTGTCGTCGTGTTCACCCACGGCCGGGGCCAAACTATCGACAACATCGCCGACGAGGACGATGTTGACGCCGACTTCATCCCGGGCACCGTCGGTGACACGCTAGATCGTATCCTCGTTCCGTTACGCGGTGACAGCATGGGGCACATTCTCGGTTTCGTCGGGGTCATGTTACGTGAGAGCGATGCGACCGCGACCGTCTACCACGTCGTGGACTCGGAGGAGGATAGCTCCCGCGGCGAGTTACTGGTCCGGAGCGCCTGCGACCAGCTGGTCGAAGACCGACCAATCGACGCCGAGTCGACTGGCGTAACGAGCGCGCTGAGTCGGCCCCCGACGCTATCGTCGATGCTGCCACGAAGCACGACCTGCTCATCGTCGGCGAGTCGGAACCCTCGCCGACGGAACGCATTCTGGGCGATGTAACTGACAGCGTCATCGGGGAATCGTCCGACCCGCTGTTGATCGTCCGCGACAGGTGAGGGTTACGACAGTTTGTCCTTGAGTTCGATCTCCCTCGCGTAGAGCAGATACCAGGCGACAGCGCCGAATGTCAGGATGACGCCGAGAGCCCGCGAGAGTGGTTGCATGAACAGGATCAGTGCGAAACTCGCACTACCGCCGATGATCGGAACGGCCGGGTAACCGGGGGTTTCGAACGCGGGGTCGTACCAGTCCGGATCGCGCCGGCGAATCACGATGAGCGCGACACAGGTGAGCCCGTACATGACGAGGTGGAGAAACGACGCGACTTCGGCGAGCACTTCGGTCCGGCCGGTTGCAACCAGCACGACGGTCACGCCGCCGACGAACGACAGCGCGAAGTGTGGCGTGCCGTACTCCCGGTTGACCTCGGCGGCTTTCGCCGGAACGAGCGCGTCCGAGCTCAGTCCGTACAGGGCACGCGAGGCACTCAGAATCGATGCGTTCGCTGAGGAGATGGTCGCGAGCAACCCGGCGACCAGAATGACGACGACACCCGGGAAGCCGAGATACTCCCGAGCGATTTCGACGATTGCCGTCTCGCCCATGGGACCGATGACGCTTGGCTCGAACGTGCTGCCGGCGATTAGCATCGTGACGATGTACAGTACCCCGACCAGCAAGATCGAGCCGAGCATCGACAGCGGCAGGTTCCGGTCTGGGTCGACGACATCCTCGGCGACGGTTGCAATCTGTGCGAAGCCGAGATACGAGGTGAACACGAGCGCGGCAGTGGTCAGTATCGGCCCGAACCCTTCGGGTGCGAACTCCGTTGGCACACGCGATGCCCCGCGAACACCCAGGACATCGAGACCACTGACCGTCAGGAAGACGGTGAGGATTGCGAGCAGAAAGCCCACAACGGCGTTCTGGAGTGATTCGGTGTTCTCCGTTCCGAAGACGCTCAGGACAGTCAACAGGATTCCCGCCGTGGCCGCGAACAGCAGGACGATGTTGAGCGGGCCGAGGGGCGTCTCGGTTGTCGGGATGACGCCCGCTTCAACGAGAATCGCGGCCGCGTACTCGCCGAGACCAACCAGATAAAACGCCGATGCGAACATGAGACCGAACGTGAGTCCGATGCCGACGATGGCCCCCGGCAGGGTTCCAAGGCCCCTGGAGGTGAAGTAGTAGCCGCCGCCACTCTGGGGCATCGCCGTCGCAAGTTCTGATGTCGGCAGCGCAACCAGCAGGGCGATGACAGCCCCGATAGCGAACGAGACGGCTGCCGCCGGACCGGCCTGTCCCGCAGCCAGACCGGGAAAGACGAATATCCCCGCACCGATCATGGTCCCCGTGCCGATTGTTACCGCGCCGACTAAACCGATAGTCCGGTCGAGTTCGCCTTTAGCCTCCCTTTCCCCACTCGCAGGCACTATCACCGCATATGAACGAACGGCCGATAAAGATGGGTGCGAAACAGGCTGCCCTCCTGCACAGCACAGTGGCTGGCAAATGACACAAGTGAGGGGGTCATCGACGAATCGTGCGATGATCCGTCGAACTCGCGGCAGTGAGACAGCAGCGAACACACTACTCAAGCGGTGTACTGTTTTTATAAAGAAGCGGCGACGTGTCGCGATTACCGAACGCGCGGAGCGCGTATGGACTCGCCGGGTAGTAGTCTGAAATTTACACGACAACGGAGGGTTGTGTTTGGTAATGGTCATGTTAGATTCGCTCCAGTTGCTTCTTTCGAACCGCCATTTTCTCCTGATTCGTCCGCACGTCGTAGTGCTCGTAGAGCACTTCGAGCGATACGTCGCATCGCTCGCTGACGATCTCCGGAGACACGTCGCTGTTCAGGTGATACGTGATACTGCCACGCCGGAGTCCGTGGGGTGACCGGGAAGACGGGCACTTACTGTGGGCCGCACGCGAACCCAGTGCCTCGCAGGTCGACGGGTCCGACGGATCAGCGTCGTGAGGGCACCCACCGAGAACGCACGGCTGAGTGAGCTTGTTCACCCACTTGTAGATGGTATCACCCGCGGGCCGACCGTGCTGCGAGGTGATAAGTGGCTTGCGGCCGTAGTCGTCGGTCCGCTCGTAGCGGTCAGGGTTGTCGAGATAATCGTCGACGACCTGGTAATCGCTCGGGCCGAGATAGACCCACCGCTCGCCGTCTTCACCGTTCTTGAGTTTCGTTCCCTCGTCGATTCGATGCTCAAGTACCAGCGCGTAGTCGTCGGGACGAAGGTCGTCAACGTCCAGTGACCGAAGAGCCGACCGGCGCATTGCCGTCTTCCACAGGATCAGGAAGACAACGTGGTCCCGGCTCGCGTAACGGTAGTCGTGAAGAAAGTCGAGTATCCGGTGTGCCCGGTCGGCGCTCAGGTGGACTTCACGGCTTTCAGCTCCGTCGGGCAGCTCGGGGGCATGGACCTTCTCGGCCAGCCCATCGTCAACGCCCTCGATGTCGGCCCAGTATCGGAGCGCTTCACGAATCGTCGATAGTTGCTTCTGGAGGGTCAGCGCCGCGATGTCTCCCCGTCGCCATGCCACGAAATCAGCCAAGTCGCGGCCGGTAAGGTTGTTCAGGTTCTCGATATCACGTTCCTCACACCATTCGTTGAAGAATCGGAGTCGCGTCTTCGCGTTTCGCATCGTACTCTCGCGGACGGAGGGTTCGCGGTGTCGGAGGAACCGCTCGATGCCTTCCTCCGGCGAGAGATCCATCAGATCCTCGCTCATGCTTGCCCCCGTTTTCGCTTCCGGTAACAGCCCAGACAGCGGGATTCACCGGGATAGCAGAAGTTCTCACAGCCGTCCGTTTCGCATTTATCCACGTCTTCGATGACGCGGTCGCTCACGCACACGCACCTCCAGACGGGACGTACCGGTTTCCGCAGGCTGGTCGACTGACTATACCGCTGCTCGTTGGGCTACTTTCAATAGCCCGCTCGTTCTCGTCTTTCATGGCTTCGCAAATCTCTCACTGGGATTGGAAGCCACCCCGGCGTGTACCAGCACGCCGGACCTTCTGCGAGGCCCGTGAACGGGGAGGCTTCATTCCACTATTAGCAAGATAGTACTTATAGATACCGTTGGTAGCTACGTCTAATAGCCACCGAAGATATCACATTACTTGATACCAATGGTACTTTTGGATGACTGCCTCCCAGAACCCGGTAGTGAAGCTGAAACGTCCGGTAGACTTCGAGATTTTGGAGGCTCTTAGCGACGGCCAGCGTGATGTCGGTGTGAACGTCGCGCAGCGTCTCGACAGAAACCGGAGCTACATCAACACCCGACTCCCACAGCTCAAGGATTACGAACTCCTTGACCGCGTGGGACCGTCCGAACGCTCTGGTCTGTATGAGATCACACCAAAAGGTGTAGCTGCTCTGCGTCTCCAAGACCAGTACGAACAGGACGAGTTCGTGGATCTTGTTGATGAACGCGCTAAGGGCATAGACATCAAACCGCCCAGGATCATCGAAGACGCCGACTGACATTCTCTTAGACCCTCGCGAGTCGTGCCGTCACGTCACCAGCCCACTCCGGCAATTCCAGATCGGCTAACTCGCCGTCACGCCAGCTCGTCACGATCTCCGTGTCACCATCTCGGCTAAGGTCGACACGCCACTTCCGGCCGTCTTCAGCGGTGATGTCGAACCGTGCCCCACCATCTCCAAGGGCTTTGATGTGTTCAACGTTCACCTCTTCACCAGTGTAGACTTCGATTGTCCCTTCCATACACTGTGGACCGAGGGGTGGATATGGGTTAAAAAGGTGCTATACTTCCGGGAGATTCAGTCGACATGGTTCTCCACCGAACTACATCTGTCAACACAGAACGGCTGATGCGGAATGAATTAGTATCAGTATAAGTGAAATTACTGTGAGGTATTGACAGAGGCGAAGATTCCTGTACTTTTCGTCGTTCTTGGTCTTATTGCCCTTGAAGAACTTTTCTGGATCAGTGGTTTCTTCGTTGCCTGATATGGCAGTCATATATGACATTAACAACTTTCGGCGGATCGGCTTTGGTGGATCATCAATATATTGGAGGTAGTCGTCAATATCCAAACCCGGTTTATGATAGTCTTGTACTCTAAGGCCGTGGATACCGACAATTACAGACAAAAGAGCGACTGTCATCGCACCAATGAGCAAGACAGAGAGGTTTTGAAAAACACCGACTACGGAAACAATGATCGCGTCTACAGTTAGTATCGTCCCGATTTTAGATTCAACCGAGTTTCGGCGCTCGGATTCACCCTGAAAGCGAAGTCGAGCTTCTTCTAAAGCAATCTTAGAATTCTTAGGAGTATTGTTATCGTCTCCAGTTTCTTCGTCCTTTTCGGCCATTAAAACGTTTTACCGCACTCGTCGCAGGTCTGTGATTGTTCAAGATTAGACACGAGCTGAGTCTCGGCATCGTCTTTACATTCAGGACAAAGGGGCATCGTTCTCTAGAAGTTCTTCCCACATTCGTCGCAGGTGCGTGATTTCTTTTCGTCGAATTCGGTACTCACAGTCAATGTATCTCCTTTGCACTCAGGACAGAGCGGCATATCTAGTCAGAATTCCTCCCCACACTCATCACAGATTCGGTTTTCTTCGGCTTGATCAAGCATCGTATGGACTTCCACTTCTTCTTTGCACTTTGGGCAGAGAGGCATCGTTTGTTAGGCTGGTATCTTGAACGTGTTTCCACATTCGTCACAGGTCTTTTCAATGAGTTTACCGGCATCTGCCAGTGCAGCGGCGTTAGTCATCGTTCCGTCCTTACATTTCGGGCAGAGAGGCATATTTTTACTTTAGAATTCTCGGCCACACTCGTCACAAGTTTTGCCCTTTTTTGACTTCTCAGCTGTTGTGAGTGTCGCACCATCCTTACACTTAGGACAAAGGGGCATTGTTTACACATTGTCACTCATGATATTACATAAAAGTTCGGCGCCGTGTGACTGCTCATCAAATGATCTGATTCACCTCAATTGATGTCTTCACACAAGCATATGATGGAATGTACTCTCGATGGCGATTCTTCCCTTCCACCTCGATTAACTCGTAATCCTCCAGTTTCGAGAGCTTCAACCGCCTCGACCGCTCTGAGATCGGTGTCAGCCCACGCCCACGGTACACGTCATCGGCCACCGCTTCATAGCGGTCGTGCAACTCTCCAGCCTTCAGCCCACCGCCCACACGAATCAGTTCGTACAGTAGCTGGTGGTGGAACGGCAGCGACCCCAGATTCTGCTCCAGAATGTACCGCTGCGCTCGCTCGTAGGAGTCGGCCACGTCGTCGGCCCCGATCTCACTATGGTCCCGCTCCTCGGCCAACAGCGACGCCTGCCGAAGCGACTGAATGCCCTTCCGGGCGACGCCGGCGACTTCGTCGGCGATCGTCTCCAACTGCTCGCGAGTGACCACGCCGGATGGCAGCCCACGCCGTGCCCGCGCTTCGAGGATGTCCGCCAACTCGTTCACGCCGAAGCGGTCCAGCGCCAGCTCCTTCAGCAACAGCCGCCTTCGAAGCTGATTGTCCAACTGCGAAAGCCACTGCTCGTGATCGTGGCAGATCGCGACGATGGACAGCCCTTCTACGTCGGCCAGTCGGTCCAGTATGTCTGTGGCAGGCAGGTCATCCGCCTCGTCAAGGATGACGATCGTCGGCTGGTCAACGCGCTCGCGTAGCTCGATGCACAGATCCTCGCGGGGCGTGTTCGTTGCTGGGTCACTGCCGGGGAGATCGTGGAGGACCGACCGAACGACGCCGGCCGTGGTCTTGCCGAGGCTCTCGACGTGGGCTGAGTAGATGTCTGCGTGTGTAGTGAGTTTCTGGAGGGTGAAGCGGGCGAGCGACGTTTTCCCGACGCCGGAGGGGCCGTGAATCAGCACGTCATGGGCCTGATCGCCGTCAAGTGCCGGTTCCCACGCACGGGATAGGTAGTCAACGGCGGCTTCTCGATGGAGGAGGCGACGCGGGAGGTGTTCATCATCGAAAACAGCAGGGTCGGCGATCATGCTGGGTGAGGGTGAGAACAGACAGGGATATAAACTGGTGCGACACTTCCGAGAGAATTGCGAAATATGGTATTCAGAAGGAAACTCAAGGCAGATCACTTTGTGCCGGAATTATGGAAGCGTCAGCCCTGTATGTCTAAATGGCTGGGTTTGCAATGACTGTCGGTGCTGGAATACCCGCTGGCAGTCTAACAGTTATCAACGAAAGTCGCTGGGCGGCCAGATTATAGATGATTATTCACTTCTTCGCCAAGTTCAGTTAGTCCATAGATTCGATGGTGTGGCTGATCTGGTGTTAAACAGGTAATCAGTGGCGGTTCAGTGTTCTTGAGTTCTCTGAATAAATTCGAGATACTCGCTGTTTTGATGCCGAATTCGGTAGAGAGTTCAGATGCTGATGCGGGGTCGTCGGCTAACCGATGTATTATCTGGGTTTTTCGTTTCGACCTACGTACTTGGGCAACCAAATCCCACGGGACATCAGGATCAGCGGACATATCAGAAAATCCGAAGCATTCAGTATAAACCCTATGGTGAGATGACTCTCCAGAAGGTATCTTACAACAGCCAGGAGCCCCACCGGGAGGCCAATATTCGCAGCATATGGGTGTCTATCACCGAAATCTTTAACTCCAAGGCACACTGGATTTTCAATTGGTTAGGCTCGAAGGCCCTGGTGATTGTTCTATCAGGGTCTCAGTTTTCCCGGTAAGAAGTATCTTTGTCACCCCTAAGGCCAACCAGATAGGCAACCAGGAGACCCACCGGTATACCAATCAAGAGATGCACCAACAGGACCTTATTGAGAACATCCACTACACCAATCCGTAGCCCCACCGGGAGACCGTATTTATAAATCTATATGTTCCGGATACACTCACCAGGCCACAATATTGTGATATTATAGGCTGCTTAGTATAATCGCTAAATTGATTTGGCTGCCCAAAACACGTTTCTTGGTTCCCCTAGTACGCGAATTCGGATTTAGCAGCTCAAAAAAAGACTGAATTGGTACACTGATTTCGTGTCCTAACGAAATCGGAGGTTACTAGTGTTTCAGTTTCCGTCCGCAATCCTTTTTATCCCCCCACCCATACCCGAAATTGGCGTGAATTCGGCCTTCGAGCCTAACCACTCAGGCCCCCACGCCTGATCGCAATGTCCTCTAAGGACATAGAGAGTCTACTCCGCCGTAAGACGCGGAGCACGAGGAGTACCGAGTCTATAATCAGCCTCTCTCATTGGCTGCGAGAGAGAGATATCGGCCCTAACCATGATGGTCTCAAACGGGCTGAAATAGAGCAAGAGGCAGGAGACCAACTGGACTACAGCGTCAGTACGGTTCTGACGCATCTAGTCGATGCCGACATTGTTGAGAAATTCATCCCACCGGGACCAGAAGTATTCGTTATCGCAGAGTGGCGCGATGACGGAGATGGTGAAATAGTCAACGGTGAAGTCGGAGAAGCAGCCCAAGAAGGGCTAGAAGCGCTGGCAGAAGAAGTCGAAACCGACGACTTCGATAGTGGTTCCACGGCTGCAGCCACCGATGGCAGTGGTCCTACCCTGCGGGGCGTCTTGGCTACTGAGTTCGCCTTGGTCCCAGGGAAAGTCGAAGAGTTCCTACGGACAACCAACCAGCCCGTCGACACCTTGATCGATGCGGTTGAAGCCATTGAAGAAGCCGATGAGGAACTCCAAGTTGGTGAAGGCTACGGGGATATCACCTTCATCAATACGCCGAATCGGTACCGCCTAACCGAGAAGGCTGTCGGACTCTACGAAAAGTAGAGACCGGCGGAGTCGTTTTTTTAATTCCGATTTTTATTGCGTCACTCGATAGATCTATAATTTAAAACACGAGCTACCGACAGCGGATTTCTGCATTTGTCCGATACTGATGTCAGAGTGTACTGGCACTGAGAGGTGCCTGGATTTAGAAGGTCACACGGACATTGCCAATATTCTTCTCACTCTCAACTAATTGAATCTCCGCTGTATCAAGCACGTCGGATATCAACGAGGTATCGTAGTAATAGTTTACAATCATCTGCCTGGATCGGATAGAAATCGTGCCGCTCACTAGAAAATATTCAATCGTCGCCTTTGTACGCACCCTCTCGCTTCCGGACACTCTCTACTCGGAGCATCTTCGACTCACGAACTAACCGACATCCAAGACGATAGCCACCAACACGTAGCTTCTGAAACGGCGAGTTCGTTAGTGGTTCAAGGAACTCATCGGGATTACGCCACTCTGATGATACGACTTCATCCAGTTTGTCGATTATCCGTTGCTGGATATCAGAATCTAACTGCGAGAACTGGTTTTCAGCTCGGGGCGAAAACTCCCAGTCCCACTCGTCGTCACTCGCTGTCTGTCCCATACTGTGCTCTGATCTCGTCGCTCGAAATCCCGTCGCTCTCATCAAGTTGCGCTTCACTAATTGCGAGGTCCTTCCACACGCCGGCCCCTTCCGGGTGGTTCACCGTGTCACGAAGTGCGAACCGGATGAACTCGCTTCGGCTGTTGAACCCACGTTCACGCCATGTCTCGTCAACGACATCGAGGAACGACCGAGCGATGCGGAGGTTGATCCTATCAATCTCGGGATCGCCGTCGTTCGCATCGGCTTCTGACATACGTGCGTACATCTATCGTACTCACAAAAAACGCTATCGCCACCTGCTCTCGACATTTGTTCGATAGCGAAGTCCGAGGACGCTGGTATTGAACCGCTGGATCGTCTTAGGGTCCAACTCCTCACGTGCATTCTGAATATTCTCCTCACTCTCGACCAAGTGGGTCAACGCTGCGTCCAATACGTCGGACATCGGCGGATCATCGTGCTGATCGCTCGCAACAATTGCACTCGCCTTATCCAGTAGTCGCTGCCGTTCGTCAGTGATCTTGAGACTGGTACGTCGGGTCATTGTTTAAACGAGTGTATGTACCGGGGGTTGGTTCGCGTCGTTCTGGAGTGAGCGACAGGGTGATTCTTCATAAACGGAGGTCGGGCCGTCGGCGTGATCGGGGCGACCTCCCGGCCCGACCGGTTCGATTCTATGCACCATAGCCCACGGCCCACAGCCCACAGGTGCATACATCGAGGATTGGCGTTACATCTGAGTCTGACCCCGTGGGGTCGGGCTCGCATCATGGGCTGACCAACTCTAATCGGTAGTCGCCCTCGTCGTCCTGGTCAAGACTCTCGACCTTCGCCCAGTGGTTGCCCACCAGCTCGCCATCCTCGTCGACGACACCGCGCTCACGTAGATCGTCTATCGGTATCGAGACGGTCACACAGCCGCCTGCCGGAGAGAGTTTTCGCATCTCCATGCCACCGGCGGTGCAGTCCCGATACTAAAATTTACTGAGTCCCGGGAATACCGCGATTCGGTGCTTTCTAGCCAGCAGACTGCACGGCCGGAATACGGTCGTACTCACGGCCGGTGCAACCCATGTTCGGAAAGATAGACATCGAAGACGCCCTGGCCGGTGTGATTTTCACCGCCAGCGCGTTCGTCACCAACGGTATCGCCTCGATCAGTCTGCTCGGCTATGACCTCGCCGCCTCTGTGTTCACCGTCCAGGGCACGAGCATCGATCTCGCGTTTCTGCTGTCGCTCGCCGCTCTGGCGATGGCATATGCCACCAACCGCGTCAACGAGAGTCGTAACAAGAACTACCAGCTCGACACTGATCTCGTCGAGATCGCCAAAGGCTCGGCTACTGTTGAAACCTACCTCGCGCTCGGGACGCTCTTCATTGTCCTGTTCACCGGGCTGAACATCCTCGGTGCGCAGGATATCGTGGTTGGCTCGGCCGCTATCGGCCTTGTCGTCGTTGGCGTCGAGGCTGCCGGCTACTACGTCATCAGCTACCTGGGGTGAATCCGATGGACCGCATACTCAGCTATGGGCTTATGGGCGTCATCGGCGTCTCTGCGTCGACAATCGCCGCGGCCGAAATCGGCTCCCCGCTCCCTATCGTGAGTCCCGCCGTCGTCGCTGGCGGCGTGATCGCCGCGCACCACGCACGGGAGAAGGACACCGCCGCCGGCGCTGACGACCAGGAGGTTCGCGCCAGCGTCGAGCAGGTGGAGACCGACGGGGGCCGCGAGCAGTGACCCGCGCCCGTTCGGTCCTACTCGCCGCGCTCATCGTCTGTTCCGCCGTCGTCGGGGCCGGCGGTCCCGCGCTGGCACAGACAGCGACGGACTCCGGGCCGGTACAGTACGAGTTCACTGGTTCGGCGGAAACGCTGGTAGTTGACACCTCCGGCCTCGACGGTGGCACGGAGTTCACCGTCGAGTACACCACGCAGGGCGGCCCGTCCACCGGGACGACCGTCTTAGCCCGCGAGACGTACAACACCGCGAACCTCGACGGTGATGAACTGTGGTTCTACAACGAGGGCGCCTATGAATCCGTGAACGTCACGGTATCGGACTACTCGGGCGGCGAACCGGCGTTTGAGTCTCGCGGGATCGCGGACTCCCTGAACCTGAAAAAGACCGTCGTTGGTTCGACCGGCGGTGACTCAGATTTGACCTGTGACCTGTCCGAGCGACTGGGAACGATGACGGGCGGGTATGAGTATCTCGACTGTACGGCACAGCCGGGCAGTACAACCGTCAACACGACCGGTACGGACGCCCAGCAGACGAAACTTGATATCTACCAGTCTGCCCAGAACAGCAAGGCACAGGCTGACAACTACCAAACGACTCTTGACAACTATCTGTCGGACACCAAAACCCAGGCCCGGATTATCGGTAAAAACGCATATATTCGGTCCCTGAATAATGGTAGTTCAAAGTCGGCGGCCAAAACTGAGGCTAAGTCTGCGGTAGCGGACTACTACGCCACGAAACAGCAAAACCTGGCTAGTTCGTGGACTGCGAGCCTCGAAAACGTGGAGTATCTCAACAACGTTGAAGAGGACGAATCTGGTATCTCCAGTGGTTATGTTGATATGCCGGAAGAGGACCCTGATGGCTCCGGCGGGGTTTATGGAACCGTCAAATACGACGGTACTGGCTCTGAAACCGTTACGTTGGTCAATTCCGAGACTGTCACTGTACCGACTCTGATCGGTAACGTCACTGATGGTACTGGTGGCTATAACACTGCGCCATCGTCCCTGGCAACTGGTCCTGCGCTTGATGTGAAGCCGTACGGTAGTGCTGACCAATCGTATCAGGCTGACTTCTTGAGGGTCACTGTCCAGGCTCCTGATAGCAATTATGAGCCTGTTGATGCTGTGGTTGTTCGTGACTTTAGCTCTAAATGGTCTGCTATTGAGTCCCAGAACACGCAAGTCCAAAACGAGATGGACACGCTCGCAGAAAACACGTACAGCGCCTACCAAGCTGGCGAAATCAACAACAGCGACCTCGTTGATCCCTACGTACTGGCAAACCAGCAGTCCGCAGGTGACGACTTCCAGGGCTGGACCGCCGCGCAGCTCACCCTGCTCGGGACCAACAGCCCTGAGAACTTCGACCAGATCGGGAGCTTCAACGTCACCACTGGGGAGGGCACGCAGTACGAGGGCGTGCTGTTCTCCCAGGAGAACCCTGCCAGCGGACAGTTCGAGAACGGATCGACCTACGATACGGCGAACATCGGCGGCACGCAGTACGTCGTTACCAGTGACCGCATCGTCGAACTGGACGGGACGTTCACCATCGACAAAATCACCACAACAAGCGGCAAGACGACTGAAAACGTCACAATCCAGAAAACCACCTACGAGACGACGAACGTCACCGAACTGAAACAGCAGTATGAGGATCTGGCATACCGTCGGGCACAGATCGAAGCCCGCGAAAAGGCTATGAAACAATCTGCTGGCGGTGGCTTACTCGGTGGTGGCAGTGTTTCACCCGTCGTGGCGCTGGCCGTCATCGGCACGCTACTGGCTATCGTCGTTCTCCAGAACTAACCCACCTATGCGTTCCATTTTCTTCGTCGCGCTGCTCGTGGTCAGCCTCGGCTGCGTCAGCGCCCCGACCGCCGCACAGTCCGCGGGCAACCTCCCCGCCGAAACGCCCGGCCCACAGCCCACAGCAAACGCCACCGAAACTACCCGTATCGACGGGCAGACCGAGATTATCGGATCAGAATACCTGCCGAACGAGGGCATCGCTCGCATCACCCTCCGGTCGAGCGCGGTCCAAACAGTGACGATCTCCGACGCCGGCCGCTTCCAGGAAGGCGGAAAGATACCCGTCCGCACCGTCGCCATGCGCTCGGACGACACCGCCACTGTCGAGATTCCAGTCACCGAGAAAGACGGCTACGTTGGTGTCGCCATTTCCACGGCGAACACACCACTGTACGCCGAAATCGTCCAACAGCCCTCCGGTGGCGGACTCGACATCCTCCGCGCACTCTCATCGTTGCAGGCGTGGCTCGCCGGGGCAACTGTCGCGTTCATCTGGATGATCATCGCCGGCTACAACGTAATCCGCGACGAGAACGGCCGCCCGGAGGTAGCATGAAACCTGCACCAACCTTCCAGAACAACCGCGACCGGCTTGTCTACCTGCTTGCCGAGTACAAGTTACTCATCGGTGGGATGCTCGTCGGTGCGGCCGTGCTGTTCGCCTACTACCAGCCACAGCTGCCTACCCTGCCGACGTGGATTCCCGCTGTCGCCGTCGGCTGGCTCGTGCTGGCGATTCCCTGCTATCTCGTCGGAGCGAAGATTGCTCGCTGGCTCCGTCGCCGTAACTGGGTCGAAGTCCACCACGTCAACGCCGTCGAGGACACCACCGAGAAGTATTACGTCCCGCCGGAACTCTGGCGTGAGAAGGAAATCGACGGCCCGGACCCCTATCCTGTCAACGGCGGCAGTGCGTGGGCCGTCCGCGAGTACGAGTACCTGGAAGACATCGACCAGCTCCGCGTCGAAGGTGTCTGGCTCGAAGGTTGTCAGGATACCCAGCTAATGACCAGCAAGAAGCAGATGCAGGACATCCACGGCTGGCTCATCGACCGCGCTGAGGAACTCGCCGCGATCCGTGGCCGGTGGAGTCGTGGCAGTGTCGAGCTGCAAAAGAAGCTCGTCACCGCCGACGCCGAAGCCAACGAGCGCGGCCAGATGATCCAGAAGACAGCGGCCAAGGAGACCTTCGGCGACCTCATCGAAGACGGCGAAAATCCCGAAGACGCACCCACCATCCACGATCTCACCGACGCGCCCGACCCCACAGCAGACGCCGCTGTGGGCTATGGGCAGGACGAACCGGCCGATCAGCAACCGCAGGACCCACGACTAAACGATGACTGACGATAGCGACCTCTACACGCCCGCACAGTTCCGCGAGTATCAGGACGGCTACGGCCAACGTGATCCCGACGAGGTACACCAACACGCCGGAATCGTTCGCGATGAGAAGCTATCCCGCTACCTCTCGATTCTCGAAACCCACTACGACCCGCGACACTGTGACCGACCAGAGAAGATGCCAGGTCAGGCCAAGGACCTCTCACACGTTCGGGAGATCGTCCGCATCGAGGGGACCGAGACGGCACGGCGGGCCATGGCGAATGGCGATATGCAGTCACTCAAACACTTCACCGGTGACGCCGGCCAACGGGCCGATATCTCCGGTATCAAGGCTATCGACCAACTCCGGGCGCAGATGACTGGCCCCGCACCGATGTTCTACGAGTGGGCCGAACCCGGTACTGGCAAGTCGAACTTTGCCTGTTTGCTGGGGCAACTCTGGAAGGAACAGCAGCCCTCGGACGCCCTGGTCGCATCGAACATCCGGACGCTCGAAGAAACTGATGAGTGGACCGACTCGGACGGAGATCGTCGTGACGGCTGGCTCGCCAACTACGGCGAGCTGAACGAGTGGCTGAAACAAGACGGCGACCCGATGCACAACGAGCAGGTCCCGAAACTGTTCATCTTCGACGAGGCCAGTAGCAACGCCGGAGGGAGTGGGTCGGACGGCTACGAGACGAAGACCAAACTCGGCCCGCTAACGTACAAGATCCGGAAGTACGGCGGCTCGCTCATCATTATCGGCCACGATGGCCGGGACGTGCATCCGCTGGTCCGGGAACTCGGTGTCTGTGTCCACAAAGAGGGGCTGAAAGAAGCGACGTTCTACGAAGACGTACGGAACCGGAAGGGAGTCAACCCGATCTTCTCAGTGTCGGGTATCCCTGAAACGGACTGGCGCTACGACGACAAGGAGCCGACCACGTGGTCGTGGTCGAGCGGCGAGGATGACGGTGACGAGGTGGACCCGGGAGACCTCTCTCGAAAGCTTGCGATCTACACAGTCATCACGGCCAAGGAATCTGAACCGGACAGACCAAATCACGAGATTGCCGATTTCGTACCGTACAGCGCCGAATGGGTCCGACAGCGCTGGAACGAGTATCAAAAAGATGGAAAGTACCGAAATGTAGTTGGTGAGGTGACGGAGCTAACCGCATGACATCGACGGTATTCAGCCAACCCAACAACAACCAACCCCCCGACGTAGCCCTGTTGTTGGCCCATGGCGTGCGCTCGCGGTGCGAGCACGCGCGAGCCATGGGCAACGGCCAGACACAGCCCGGAGGAGTATCTATATATGACGCACGCGAGGTGTGCGAATGAGTCGTAGCCACAAAGCCAACCACTACGGCACGCTCATTGAGCGTAAGGCCGCCGAGCGGTACGATCTTGACCTCGATAGGTGCAGTTGGCACGATGCGAAGCGGCCGGACGGGACGCCGGTAGAAATTAAGGGCGCAATGTACCAGCATGCCGATGGTCAGTATGGAACGTTCAAACTCTATCAAAAATATCATAGACAACTTCGAGTTAAAGACGGATTGTATGTTTTTGCTGTTTACAGGGTCCGAGGTATGGGAATTGAGATATTAGATTGGAGCGTACACCACCCTTCTAACCTACCTCGTCTAAATTGGCATGGCGGCGGAGGTCATCGTGGAACTAAACAAACAAAGATACCAATAGTTCAATTGACTTCTTGATAATCAAGTCCATAGAGTTAGCAAGGCTATTTTAAGACCAGATTATCGAAGTACAATTGGCTTATTCCTTATTTGTCAAATAAAAGGTGTTTTTAACAAAGAACATAGAGGTGCGATGAGATGACATGTCACACACGATGGATTCTCCATTAGAAGTGTTAAGAATAGAATGGCTCTGGCAGAATCAAGGTGAAAATCACTATAATGCATCCTGCACTTACGTTAGTGACGAACTCAAAGAATATTCTAGTCATTACAGATTGTTTTCTCAGGAGCATGATATTCCCACAGAAGACTCAGAGGGATATGATGGACAGGCAGTCACTATTACTGACTTATGGGACAAAGTACATGAGAGAGAAGAAATACTGGGGTTGATTGACGATGCGGATATTTCGAAACTGAGGGGGAAGCTTTCAAAATTAGTAGATTACAAAAAAGAAGTGGCGACTGATGGGGGAAATGGAAGTAATGACGATGATGGGGGAGATGGAAGTAATGACGACCAAGACGAATATTCGTCTAATCTACAGGATTTGATTAGTTCAGTCTCCAAATATACAGACCAGAGACGAATCTTAGCAAAACTCGTTCCACGAGAATTAGGTGAGGATATTCTCCATAGAGCTGCTGCTCGAATACGCGTCGTTTGGACTTCCTGTGAAAATTACTCTGGAGGAATTGAAGAATGCCGGGAAAGAGAACAAAAATATAGTAGGACAATACCAGACCAAGGGGGGCCAAAATATACTGGGCCAGTCCACGCGTATACTCCTTTGAATAAATTCGAAGAGGGTGTCGTTGAATATCAATGCCGGTCTCCAATAACGTGTATTTGGAGGAAAACCGATGAAATATCTGGTCACGGGGATATTGTGAACAAGATGATGGATGCCGGCTGGAGAAAATCGTTCTTAGATCAAAAAAGGTACGTGATTGTAAACACACAACAAGGCCCAAAACCGATTAAAAACGAGACAGATACGACTTCCAAGGCCGATCCAGAAGGAATAACAGCTCAAGCCGCTGATGCTATTTTAAAAAGTGAGCAATGGCATATTAGGTTATTTGGCCGTGGTGAATCGCCAGACGTAGCTTGATCTCACGGTTTCAGCGATTGCTTGATGTTGTGAACGACACACATCAGGACGAGTTCACGAAATTCACCGTACCAGGTTCGCGCACGCACGGCATCGC